>Ga0079203_1000387_pt1 | contig 35587 bp, 32 predicted proteins | sample PorBlaMBantryBay_FD_68602 | JGI IMG/M metagenome (GOLD analysis project Ga0079203, IMG submission 68602) | Marine algae microbial communities from Bantry Bay - Bantry Bay, Ireland | ecosystem: Host-associated > Algae > Red algae > Blade | place: Bantry Bay, Ireland
TTCAGAATAATAAAAATTTGCCGGTAAGCCACCTGTATGCCAAAAGAGCACATTAGAGTTTTTTTCAATTTTGTTATTTTGAAGATGGTCTATCATTCCGTAAAACGCTCTACCAGAATAAACAGGGTCTAACAATATACCTTCACTTTGAGCCAATTGCTTTATGGCCATCTTTTCGTTTTTAGTAATTACTCCATAACCAGGCTTATCGTAATCTCGAATAAGTGTTGCATCTTTAATTGAGTACGTTTTTTGAACACTCAATTCTTTTTGACCTTGATGAAGTATTTCTAAAACAACATCGTCTAATGTTTTATCTCCTAAACCAATTTTATCTATACTAATTGGCATTAGTTTTATATCAAGATCTAATAAATCTATACCGAGTTTAAGCCCTGCTTGTGTTCCACCAGAGCTTGAAGCAAAGAAAATATAATCGATTTTTAAGTTCTTATCTGAAAGTTGTTTCTTTAATTCTTTGACAGCATCCACAAAACCATAAGCTCCTAGCAAGTTTGAACCACCATAAGGGATTTCATAAACATTTCTTTTCTGTGCTTCTAAATCTTGTTTTAATTTGATTATATCCTCTCCCTTTCTATTATCTCCAGTAAAATGGATTTTAGCTCCTAATAAATGGGAAAGCAACAAATTACCATTGTAATTTTTAGGCTTCTTACCACCTAGCAGTAGATGGCATTCTAGTCCTGCTTTAGCACAAGCTGCTGCTGTTTGTCGACAATGATTAGATTGTTGCGCTCCAGCAGTAATAATGATATCACAACCTTTGCTTAAAGCCTCATAAATGAAAAATTGCAGTTTTCTTACCTTGTTTCCGCCAGATGCCAAACCTGAGTTATCATCTCTTTTTATATACAAATTATAGTTTGGATAAACTTTAGATAAGTTATCCATTTTCTCCAAAGGCGTAGGGAAAAAACCTAGTTTATATTTGTTATTCAGCATTTTACGCTCTACAATTTTCAATTTACACTAAGATAAGTTATATTTATTACTCTCGAAATTTTAAGTTAAAATATTGTTGTACATGTGGTTATATGTTTTACTTAATACAAAAATATCGATTTGTCCCAGAATACACCTACGCTTCTTCTATGCATTGGGTGGTGCTATTCTTGTGTATTGTTATTGGCATTATCATTGTTTTTCAACTTTTTAATATTGGATTAGGCAAGCGTCAAAACATTCAATCCAAGTATCGCTATCTAATTTTAGCTATTATTTTTCTACTGTACAATATTTTGAATGGCTTATTACCAGACTACAACTTTCCTGGTCCTAAAATTATTCAATATGTAATAACTTATACCATTTCAATATTAATGTGCATCTATCTAGTTTGGTATTTGTATAAAGAATTCAATATTAAAACACCAAATACATTTTTCAAAATAAAGAACTTGATTATCATTCTTTCCCTTTCTTTTGCGTTACTTTTTATTGTTCCATACTACTATACAAGTTCTCTAGACTTCGCTAGAAGTCTATTTCTAATTTTCCCTACTATACTTTCCATAGTTTTTATTGTGTATTTCTTTCTAGTGATTAAAAAGAAAACTAAAAGAGACCGCTATTTTAAAATCCAAACGAATTTAGGTTTAAGTTCAATATTCTCTTTAGTTATGCTTCCAGCATTAACTTATTTTGGCGATTTTCAACCTATTACACATTCCATAATGACATCTTCATTCTTTTTTGTGACCATAATGGAAGTAAATAGTTATTTATATCGATTAAAGAACACCTACAAATTGGATCAAGATATTGCAGACCTATACGGTCTTACAAATAGAGAAAATGAAATTGTACTTCAGATAATAGAAGGCTACAGTTATAAAAAAATAGCTGAAAACATGTTTATATCCTATGGTACAGTTAGAAAGCACGCTTCTAATATCTTTAACAAATCAAACTGTTCGAGCAGACAAGAACTTATTGATAAAGTGAATAAATAAACTAAGTTTAATAGCTTTTATGAATTGTGTATAAAATTCACATAGCAAATACGCAAAATTTACACAGTTTATTATCCTTAATTCATGTTTTTCTAGTCATCTTTATTAAACTAACCTAAAATCTACCAAATACTATTAAAAGTCAATAGATAATCTATTGGATGCCGCGTGTATAACTAACCTTTTGCGATGGACTTTACCTTACGAAATACTATTTAAACTAATGAACTTGAAAAAATTAAACAAAGTTCTTTATCCATTCTTGACACGTCTAGACAAATCATCATCCTATCACGCAATACATTAAATGATTTTAGAAAAGCTATTATTAAAACTGATTTTGTCTCCATTCCAAAGGAAGTAGAATTCTTCAAACATCAAAAACAAACCTCTTTAATTCAACTTATCTATTATACCGAAATACGGTCTTTTGAACTTCAGTTTCCAAAATCAAATGTTCAAGACCAAGAAAAAGCACTGAGAAAAAAACTTCGAAAGCTCAATCGGTTTTATTTATACAATATTGATTTCAATCAGTATGTAGAGGCGAAACTCTACCATTTTGATAAACAATATTACACCAGAGGGCATTTAGATAATTTTTCAATCACATCATCTAAGTTTTATTTCCAAGATCCAGATTTCAGTACACCTCGTGATATGCTCTTAGGTAAGATTAGAGCTTATAAGCTTTTTATAAATTATTTAAAATTTAGGCTTGATAAAATAAAGAACAGAAAATCTACTAATGAAGTTGTTAATACAAATCTAAAATGGACATCTTCAAAATCTGCATTAACAGAATTAATCTATGCACTTTATTTTAATCGTGTAATTAATAATGGTAATGTAGATATTAAAGAAATTGCAACAGCTTTACAAAAAGTATTACATTTTGATATTGGGGATTTCTATAAAATATTCTCTGAAATCAAATCTCGAAAAATAAGCAGAACTAAATTTCTAGATGATTTATCCAATGGTTTACTTCTTCAAATGGATAGCGCTGAAGAATAAAAAAATCTTCATTTTTATAACCACATACGGTTAACCTCCTGCTTTCATGTTTTTATACCAATTATCGACTTTTCCCAATCAGCAATTCACTTATAACAACATCAAAACCCAACAAATAGCATCAAATTTAATTATGTTAAAATTTGACCGTACTCCGGTCTTACTTGTGATTAAAATCCATCAATACTATTCAAATTTGTAGAACGAAAGTCAAATCAGGTCAAGGGCTATCATTTTAGTTGAAAGCAAAATGGTAGTTCTTTACTAAAAACAGTTCTACAATGCCAGCAACAATTATTACTACAGATGATCTAATGGATTTCAAACTTGAACTACTTGATGACATCAAAAAACTTTTAAGCAAACAAGCGCAAGGTAAGCTGAAGAAATATCTAAAATCTTCAGAACTCATGGACTTACTTCAAATTAGTCCTGGCACTCTACAGAATCTTCGAATTAAAGGTACACTACCCTACACAAAAGTTGGTGGCATCATTTTTTATGATTCCGAAGAAATTCAGAAAGTCATGGACAATAACCGAGTACATCACAAAATCGATTAAGGATGTATGAATTATATAAAACATCTCAATGCTGTATTTCAAAAAGTCTATGCAGACAAAAGGTTAAATACAACTCATGTAAGCTTGTATATGGCTTTGTTTCAGTTTTGGAATTTAAACCGATTTCGAGAAGAATTTTACATAGACAGACAAGAAGTTATGGAACTCTCAAAAATTGGTTCAACAGCAACTTATCATCGCTGTTTAAAACAGATGGATTCATGGAATTATCTAAGATATTTCCCTTCACATAATCCATATAAAGGCAGTAAAATCAAGTTGTTCAATTTCGGTACAACCTCTGAACAAGTTGTGAATGAGTTTGAAACAAGTACTGAACAAGCATTGATACGTAATACAAACATTAATAAACAAATAGAAAACATAAATAAAACTAAGCTACCAAAAAATGAATTTGAAGTCATTGATTTTTTTAAAAAGAAAAAATGGCCAGATAATGAAGCAAAGAAATTCTACAACCATTACCAAGGCATCGGTTGGAAAATTGGTGGTAAAATAAAAATTGAAGATTGGCATGCTACAGCGAGTAATTGGATGCTAAAAGCCAATGAATTTGAAACTGCAGATGCAGTTCCTCAAAAAAAGGACAACCTGAGAACCAATAAAAACAAAGATTATGGTCAACCCTTGTAAAATAGTTGAAGAACACAAAACGTATGATATTGGCACATTTGATGGCAAAGAAGTGATGTACGATTTTGAAAAAATCTTAATCTACCTCGATGTTAAAGGAAAAATGCGTTTTGGAAACGGTTTTAAAATCTACGAAGAAGACCATCCAATCATTTTAAAACTCTGCCATTATTTCATAAAAGACAAAGAAAATTGCGAGAAAAATGAGATTGATCCAAATAAAGGTATTTTACTTTCTGGTCCTGTTGGCTGTGGCAAAACAAGCTTAATGATTTTGCTGAAAAACATCGTTCCGTTACAAAAACCTTACATCCTAATTCCTTCCAGAAACATTGTATTTGGCTTCAATCATATTGGCTATAAAACCATCGAGGATTATGGTTGTAGACAATTTTTCTGTTTTGATGATTTAGGCGTTGAACCTATTGGAAGACACTACGGAAAGGACTGTAATGTCATGGGCGAAATTCTTCTCTCACGTCACGAACTTTTCATAGACCACAAAATTAAAACACATGCTACAACAAATCTAAATGCTGAAGAACTGGAAGATTTGTATGGCAATAGAGTAAGAAGCAGAATGCGAGAATTATTTAATCTGGTAGCATTCGATGAAGACTCTTGCGATAAAAGAAAATAAAAACTAAGAAATTATGAAAATAGCAACTTTTAATGTCCAGAACTTATTCCATAGAGACAGAAGTCTTCTAGAAAAACTAACCAAAAATCTAACTGCCAATTGGACAATTGAGCTTGACGAACTCATGCTTGAACCCTCTAAATCATTGAACCAGCAAGATCGGATTAGAGAATTATCATTTTTAATTGGTTTTGAAAAATCAAGTCCTCGTCCTTATGCTGTTTTGAGACGAAAAGCAGGTTTTCTCTTTATGAAAGGTCTTAGCCATTCTATTGACTGCAAAGCTGGTAATCTCACAGATTGGAATGGATGGATAAAACTTCAAACCGTTCCTATTCATCCTAAAGCAACACAACATAAAGCCCAAGTTATCGCCAATGTAAATCCAGATATTTTACTGCTACAAGAAATTGAGGACAGAGCATCGTTTGAGGACTTTAACCAGCTCATTCTACCAGAATTTGACTGCAAACCTTTTAATCACTCTTTTGTGATTCAAGGCAATGATATGAATAGTTTAGAAATGGGAATAGCATTGCGAAAAGGCTATAATCTAGATGCTGTTAGAACTCATAATATCAATGCAGCAACTAATGATGATGGCAAAAATTTGATTGAATATGAAATTAGCACACCATCAAAAGAAACCATTTGGTTACTAAATGCTTATTTAAGAAAGCCTACAAAAGATAGAAAACAGTCTGATAAAATTAGAAAAAAACAAATTTATAAGATTACTGAAGTTTACAAAAAGTTGATTGATGAAGGCAAAAATAATATCATAATTGCAGGTACATTTAACGCGCCATCTTATTGTAATTCTCTATCGCCTTTAATACAAGATACAGACCTGAAAGACATTACAAAACATCTCTCGTTTGAAGTGGATATTGATAAGGGAAATGATGGTACTTATTTTAGATTAGGCGCTTACAGAATGGGTGTAAATATTAAACAGAAAGACTATATGCTCTTCTCTCCTGCTCTATTCAATAAAATGAAGGATAGTGGCTTAAACCGTAAAGCAATGTGGCCAGATAAACACCCGCAATGGTCTATCTATAAATCTGTTTCTAACATGAATGTTGCTGCAAGTGAGCATCCTTTGATTTGGGGTAAAATAGAGATATATAATGAATAACTAAAACTCATTAACTTACCCCAAATTAATATAAACCTTTACAAAATAAATATTTAGAGAGTTTTTTACATCTCTTGATTTTACTGAAAAAATAATTAATTAAAATTGGACATTGAAAAATTTTACTTTTTCTTCCCTGCAAAAGGATCAATAGAAATACCTACTTGAAAATAACCTGTCGCATCTTGATTATTTTCATAAATAAAATCACTTGTAGGTTTCGCTTTCTCAGTTAAACGGTTACTTATGAAATTTTGAATTCCACCTTGAAAAGTACCAATAAGATAATCACTAAAACGATGCTCGTAAATGATTCCAGATTTTATTTCTAACTGGCTATATTCAAATGTTTCTGCAAAGTTTGGATTATCTACGTTTACATAGAAACCTGTGCTTCCAAAACTAGAACCTACTGAGAAACGTCCATTTTCGCCAACTGGTCGTCTTAATAATAAGCGTTGTGGCAGTATGAAATCCACTTCCCATTTTGAATTTTTGAATCTATGATTATATGAGAATGTTGGAAAAAATGGTAGTTGTGCTGTTGGATCAACAAATACGATTGCTCCAAGAGTAATTGTTGTACGCTCTGTTCTCTTCATTATAAAAGACAAACCGACCAATCCTTTGATACGCTCAAAACCATTATCGTTTCCATCTACAATTAATGAGGCATTGTAAATAACAGGTTTTTTAAATAGTGATGAGAAGTAGGTTGAACTTAATGCTGTTGAAAAATTGTGAAAGTTTACTATACCGTTTTGTTCAAATACGGTAACATCTGTAGCTTCTATATTATCAAATTCCAATTCATTAAATTGATAATTTAATGAGCCTGTTAAACTCCATTTTCTTGTTTTATATATTGGGATATTCGCAGAAACACTAAAGGTGCGTTGTGCCTTTATTTCTCCTTCTTGAAAGTCTTGTCCGAAAATTTCAGAGTCAAAATCACGGGATAGACTTTGTCCATATTCAAAATTAAGCGCTCGTGCTCTTGGAAATTTTTCTTTAATACTCGTTGTGGCTTTCTGTTTCAAAGAGTCTGTAGTTTGTTGTGCATTTGCGAAAGCGGAAGTTAATAACAAGGCAATTATAATTATGTTTTTGTTCATTTATTTTAGTTTATTGTTTCTGGTTGAGATATTTGTTGCTTTAATTCGTCAAGTTGATTTTCTTTAAAAACCAATGTTCTGTGCGGAAATGGTATTGATATACCTTCTTTATCAAAACGCTTTTTAATACTCTCGTATAAATCACATTTTAAAACGAACGCATCAGAAAAATTACTCGCCCAAGCCCAAGCTCTTAGGGTTACCGAAGAATCGTCAAGACTAATAACACGTACAATGACCTTTTTCACATTGTTGTACTTATCAATTTCAGACCTGTTGTCTATGAGGTTTGGATGGTCTTCACATTCCTCACGCATTATGTGTTTGGCAAGATCAATATCACTATCATAGGAAATACCTATTTCAACCCATTGACAACACATACGTTCGCCTAAATCATAATTAATCAATTTCTCCTTATTGATAATCGCATTAGGTATTACAATCATCTTATTTTCGTAGTTTCTAATAATGGTATGACGCAATGTAATGTCTGTTACTGTGCCAATCATAGATTCATCAACCTTAATAATATCTCCTAATTTGAAAGGCTTAAAAGCAATGATGAAAAGTCCGCCAACAAGATTGGAAAGCGCTTCTTGTGAAGCTACACCTGCAACTACCGCTAAAACTCCCGCACCACCTAAAGCTGTTGCTGCAAAACTGCGCATAGATTCGAAAGCGATTAGTATTAATAAACCACCTATAAAATACACTCCAAAAATGGCAATGTATCTTAAGAACTTATAGCTTGTTGTATCTTCATTATTTGCAATTTTTTCTTTGATGTTCCGTTTAAACCAAGTCTGAACTAATGATACAGCTACCAATGTCACAACTGCAACTATCCCTAAATACAATACTAAGTTGAAATTTTGAGTTGCTACTTTATATTGTTCTTCATCAATAAAAATGAAAGCGAGCGCCATAACTCCTAAAACAATCCAAAGCGCATTTAGTATTTTCTGAGTTAAGTGTATTGTTGTTGGCTCTTCATTTGGATGCCTTCTACGAGAGCGTTTTTCTAACCAATTATGAAGTAGTTTAGTCAAGAAGCGTAATAGTAATACAACACCAATTACAATTATTGCATATATTATGGCTTGTTTATGTGTATTGAAAAATTCTGTCATTTTTATGTGCTTAATAAGATTATGGGTTCAAAAACCTTCCAGTTAACTATTACTAACCATCAACCAAAACCTGAAAGGTTTAGAACCACTTATTTTTTAATGTGCTGACTGCACTTTTAAATTTGAAATGTTTTTAGCGTTTTGCTTCGCTACTTTTCTTTTGATATCGCCTTTCCAGATGTCTATTACGATATACATAACAGGAACAATAATAACTGTGAAGATTAATGAACTCGATAAACCACCAATTAATACCATTGCCAATCCGTTTTTCCATTCGGCTCCAGCTCCTGCTGCAAATGCAATAGGAATCATTGCTATAACCATCGCTAATGTGGTCATTAAAATTGGACGTAATCTTGAAATACCTGCGTTTACAACAGCCTCAACACTATCCATACCTTCTATTTTAAATTGATTAGCTGCATCGACAATTAAAATGGCATTCTTTATGACCAGTCCGACTAACATTATCAATCCTAAGAATGTAAATACACCTAAACTTTCTTGAAATAATGCCAGTATTAAAAACGCACCAATCATCGCTGTAGGTACTGAAAACATTACTACCAATGGATAGGCATAACTTTCATACAAAGCAACCATAATTAAATACACCAATACAATCGACATTAGTAAAGCCAATCCTAAACTTGCAAAAGCTTCTGTCTGACTTTCTAAATCTCCACCCATTTCATAGCTCACGCCTTCTGGCATTTCCATTGCTTCAATAGCTGCTTGTACTTCTGTAGAAACCGTTCCTACTGGACGACCTACTACTTGCGCACCAATACTTACACTACTACGTTTGTTATCTCGTTGTAATCTTGAAGGTCCTGTAGATTGGTCAACCGCTGCAAATTGTTGTAGCTCGATTAATTCGCCTGTTGTGTTTAAAAAAGTTACTTTTTTAATATCATCTATATTCTGACGGTCAAATTGGTCGAGCTTCACATTAATATCATATTCATTTTCGCCATCACGGAATTTGTATTGTGTATTACCTGCAAAAGCATTTTGCATCGTATTACCAACCGTACTCATTGTTAAATTAAGTGCTGCCATTTTATCTCTATCAACTGTAATAGCAACTTCTGGACTTCCACCTTTGGCAGATAATTCTACTTCACGCGTACTATTTACACTTTCGATGGTTCGTTTTACTTCATCAGCCGTATCCATTAAAACATCGATATCGCTTCCTGTTAGTAAAACTTGAATAGGTCCTGCAGTACTTCCGCCAACCATTCCAACAGCTGCTGTTTTAAATTTTACACCAGTTATGTTTTTAGTCAATTTGTTTTTGATATCTCTTGCAAATTGTTCCGAAGTAATGGTACGTTCATCCGGACTAATCATCTTCGCATTTATTTGCGCTAAGTTTGACGAGTTTCCACCACCACCAGTTCCTGTTCCAACAGTTGAGAAAACAGATGAAACGATGTTTTCTTTCAATAAAATAGTTTCTACTGCTAATGTTGCTAAATTGGTTTCTTCAATAGTTGACTCCTTTGGTAATTCTAATTCAACAATGAATTCTCCGTTATCTCCATTTTTTACAAATTCACTTCCTATAAAGCCAAATGCCAGTAATGATAGCGATGCAAATACTAAGAATAGTAATGAAAAAGCTGTGATACGTTTACGTGAAAGCGTCCATTTTAAAATATCTTTGTACACATTATTTACACCAGTTAAAAAGCTTTCAAAAGCAATTAATGGTCTGTGTAATATTTTCTTTCTATCGAGTGTAATTACTTCGGAAAAGCGACTTGAAAGCAATGGCGTTAGTGTAAATGAAACCACTAATGATATCGCTGTTGCAAAAGCTACAACAACTGCAAATTGCTTCAATAAATCTGCAATTAATCCAGTTACGAATGTTATAGGAAGGAATACTGCAATTAAAACCAATGTGATTGACATTACAGATAATCCTATTTTCTTCCAACTTTCCATCGCTGCTTCTATTCTGGATTTTCCTTTTTCCATTTCGGCGTGAATCTGTTCTAAAACCACAATACTGTCATCCACCAGAATACCGACTACTAATGATAATCCTAATAAGGTCATTAAGTTTAAAGTATAACCTAACTGATTCATTGCAATAAAAGTGGCTACGATAGATACCGGAATTGAAACCATTACGATGATAGAATCTTTCCAACTTTGTAAAAAGAAGAGCATAATAATGGCCACTAAACCTACTGCAAGCATCAAATCAAAAATTACTGCATCGGCTGCTTCTAATGTAAAAATCGAACTATCTTGTGCAACTGCTATTTTTAAATTTTTATCTGAATATTCAGCTTCAATTTTTAAAATTTCAGCTTTAATATCTTCAGCAACTTGTACTGTATTTCCGTCGCTTTGTTTTGAAATGGTTAAACCAATAGAACTAATTCCGTCAATACGAGAAATAGTCGTTACATCTTTAGTGGTATCATATACTTCTGCGATATCTTCAATACGAACACTTGAACCGTTTCCTGTATTAATTTCTAGTCCTTTTATATCATTTACATCTTTAAATTTCCCTGATAATCTAACCGTAACTTGCTGTTTTGCATCTTTAATATTTCCTGTTGGAAAATCAAGATTTGCTGCCGAAATAGCTTGTGTTACTTGAAGAATACTTAATCCGTAAGCTTTCAATTTATCTCTATCAACATTCACACGAATTTCGCGCTCGTTACCACCAATAACTTGAACTCTCGCCACACCTTCAATACGAGATAACGTTTCTTTAATGTCATTATCTACTAAATTATTAAAGGCATTTGCGTCCATTTCCGAAGACACCCCTAAACGCATAATTGGTAAATCGTCAAACGAAAATTGGTCTACACTTGGTTGGTTTACTTGGTCTGGTAATTGCCCTAAAATATTGTTTACTTTACGCTGTGCATCTTGTAAAGCTTTGTCAACATCTGCGTTATAAGTTAGCTCAACATTTACAATTGAAATTCCTTCTTGCGAGGTAGATGTAATGCTTTTTACACCTTCCATTGCGCTAACCGCATCTTCGATATTTGTAGTTACTGAATTTTCAACTTCACTTGGCGAAGCACCAGGATACATTGTACTAATTGATAGTTGTGGCGATGTTATTTTAGGTAGTAATTCGTAGCCTAAACCAGAATAACTAATGATACCTAATAAGGCAATAATCGTAAAGACTACTACTGCGAGTGTTGGTCTTTTTACTGAAAGTTCTGTTATAGTCATCTTAGTTATTTGTGATTTTTACTTTAGTTCCATCGGTTAAATTGATGATACCTTTGGTTACTACTTTTTGTCCGTTTTGCAAACCTTCAAGGATGGTTACATCGCCATTAATAACAGCTCCAGCTTTTATTTTTTGAAGTGTTACAGTACTATCTTTCACGATATAGACAGATGGGTTTTGAAGACTTCCTACAATCGCTTCACGCGGAATAACCATTGCTTCAGATTCGTTTGTTTTTAGTGCATCAAAATTTACTTCGGCAAATAAACCAGCTCTTAATTGGTTGTCCTTTGTGTTTTCAACTTCGATGGTTACTTGAAATTTTCTTGAAGCATCTGCCTTCACGCTAATGGTGCTTACTTTTCCTTTAAATGTTTCTAAAGGATATACATCTGTTTTTATTGATACCGCTTGATTTTCTTTAATCTTAGAAAGATTGTCTTCTGCGATATTTACTTTTATTTTGAGTCTGTCCACCTGAACAATTTCAGCAATTTGATTTCCTGGCATTACAAAACTTGTTTCCTCTACCATCAACTTATTTACCACACCATTTATAGGCGATTTCACTACTGTAAAACTCAATTGCTGATTGATTTGAGCGATATTCGCTTTTGCATTTTCACGTTGAATACGCACATCTTCTAAGGCACTTTGTGAAACTGCTCCAACTTCTAATAGTCTTTGGTAACGTGCTACATCTTTTTCCGCTTTCGCGAAAGCGGACTGAGCTCCACTTAATTGAGAACTTAATGACACCGCATCTACTTTAGCTATCACTTGCCCTTTTCTGATTTTTTGTCCTTCTTCAACTTTTAAATATTGAATACTTCCTTGAGATTCTGCAACCAAGGTTACTTCTTCCCAGCCTGCAAACTCTCCAGTAGCAGTCAATCCGTTAGAGATTGTTTTATTGCCAACAGTCGTCGTTTGCACAGGAATCGCAAATTCTTCAGGTACAGCTGATGCCAGTTCAGCCATTTCCTTTTTATTATTAAATAAGGTGTACCCTGTAAGACCAACTAAGGCTATGACTACGATGATTATGATATTTTTTGTTTTCATTATTATTAATTTATACTGTTGATGATTAGTTGTTTGTTGTTGGATTAGCGATTAATTGCGATAATGTTCCGCTTGATTTTAATAAGGTTACTTCGGCTACTTTAGATTGCAGTAAAGCATTTAAGTAATTGGATTGCGCTTGACGTAAGGCAAATTCTGAATCCAATAGTTCGGTTAGATTCGCAACGCCTTCATTGTATGATTCTTTAATGCCATCATAGTTTTCTTGCGCCAAATCCATATTTGTTTTTTGGCTTTCGATTTGAGAATTACTTAGTATTAATTGCTCTTGGGCATCGCCAAAATCTCTTTCAATATTTAACTTCAATGTTTCTTTATCGAGTTCTAATTGCTCGGTTGCAAATTCTTTTTGTTTTAAGCGGTTGCGACGTTGAAAACCATCGAAGATTGGAATGCTTGCTGAAAGTCCCCAGTTACCATTCCATTGTCCTTGATAAACACTCCTGTCAAAGTCTGCTAGTTCATTAGATTGTCCTAAATAATTATACCCAAAATTGGCACTTAAAGTTGGTAAATATTCAGCCTTAATAAGTTTCTGGTCAATAATAGAAAGTTCTAAGGATTTGTCTAATTGTTGATATTCAAGGTTAGAATCTAAAAGTAATTCTGTACCTAAAGCATAAGCAGCTCGGTCTTCTAATTTTTCAACTAAAACAACATTTGTTGACATTGGTATTTGAAGTAACACCTTAAACAAACGCATTTGTTGATTTGTCCCGAACTGAGCATCTTCGATTTGTGTTTTTAAGTTAGAACGGTTAACCATTAACTGGTTTAAGTCTAATTTTTTGATGATACCTTCTTTATATTTCGATTCTGAAATATTAATTAGGTTATCTGTACGGTCATAATTTTGTTGTAATAGTTCGACTTGTTTTTCAAATACTTGAACTTGAACATAGGTTTGAATGATGTTTACAATTAAATCTTGTGTTGTTACGAGTGTTTGTAAGTTTCTCAATTCAGCTAAAGCCGAAGTAGATTTAATAGAACTAAACAATTGAAAATTCAGTAATTGTTGTTGGACATTCACACCAGCTGTGTATTGGTAACGATTACCAAAAGCAACAGAAAGCGTAGTGCCAGGTTCTCCTCCAAAGATTTCTGCAGGAAGTATTTGTTCTTGTAAAGAGAAGTTATCTGTAAAACCAGCACTTCCATTAATTTGTGGTAATGCACGACCTTTTACTTCAGCAATTTGAGCTTGGATGATTTCTTGGTCAATTCTTGCACCTTCAAGATTATTGTTGTTCTCAATAGCATAACCGATAGTTTCTTCAAGCGTATTGAAAGTGATGGTTTCTTGTGCTGAAACTACGGAAGTTACAACTGTTAGTGTTAACATCATTATCCATTTAATCATTGTAATCATTTCTTTTAGTTTATTTATTTTAGTTAGTTCAGAATTAAAAGAACCAATTTTATTAAAAAAATAGTCAATACTATTTCTTCCAGTTCTTTATTAAGTTGATACTTTCCTCTTGATAGTAAGTTAAGAAGTTTGTAAAATCTTTTAGCTTATTATTAAACTCCTTGGTTTCTTTGGTTCTATTCTCAATAATAGATTTGATGACATCATTGTAAATGGTAAGACCTTGCATACTTTCGATAAAGCTTTTTTGCCATTCTCCCAATTGAGAATAAAAATAGCGCTTGCGATCTCCTGGTTTTGTTTTATAGCCTATGCGCTTAAGCATTAATAAATTGTTGATAGCATTACTTGTTGCACTTTTACTCAGTTCCAATGCTTCACGGATTTGGTCAAAAGTGAGTTCTGTTGTATCTGCAATAGTAAGTAAAGCATTTACTCTAGCAGAAGCTGGCGACAGTCCCATTCCTTCTTGTACTACTCCAAAACTCTCTATGAGCTCTTTTTGTTTATCTGTTAACTTGTTTTCCATATCGAGGACAAATATATGTTTCTTTTAGTTCTCTAACTAAAGAACTAAAAGAATTATGAAAATTTTAACAAAAAATGATTTAGAACAGAGTTATAGATTAATTTAGGATTGTATTACTAGAGAAGCATCCACAATAGTCTCTATCTATAAATCTCTTGCTAATAGAAATGTTGCTGCTAGTGAGCATCCTTTGGTTTGGGGAAGAGTTAGAAACATGTAATCATTCAATTGAATTAAAAGCACACATCAATTAAATAATAGAGCAGACCTAATATATTAAATCAATTATTTATTTGAATTGTTACCGCTTTGGGTGCTGACCTTGTGTCTTCTATTTTGTTTCGTTATATTTTATTCTCAAAAATCTATTGTCCTTTGTAAATGCTTCACGTTTTAAATCATCAACTTTAAATAATAGCTTCCCATTTCTTAAAGCCGATTCAATCAAATCACTATTAAGCGTAACTATATATTGAAATTCATTTGGTGTTTTGTTATTGTATTCAAATAAATAATTTAAACTTTTTTCAATAGAATCATCATCTTCAAATATGTTGTCGTGGATTAAGAATCCTGGGTGATTTGTTCGAGTGTATTCATTCAACATTAATGCAATGTCATAGATAAACACCTTCATTCTTTCAGTTGAATGACTACCATCATCATCAGTTCTCATTATAAAATCAACCACACTTTGATTTTTTGTTGTTTTAATCTCAAAATGTGCCTCACGATTCCCCATAATTCTTTCGTGAATGTTTAGAATTGACTCTTTAAAACTCTTTAATGTTTTTTCATTTTTATATAATAATTCTTCGAAGTCGGAAATCAAAACAGCCTTATCTGCTTCTATTTTTTTCTTGTCTCTCTCTGATTCATCGTATTTTTGAATTAATGAACGTAAATTATTTAACTCTCGATTCTTTTCATTGAAAACATTAATCGATGTTTTTAAATCTTTTAAGACTTCTCCATTGTCTAATAATGATATTTTTTCCGAATACTCTTCATCAATTTTTCTAACGATTGAATTAAGTTCAGAAAGCTCAGTTCTTAAGCTTGTCAAGCGATCATTTACAATTGAATTTCTAAAACCATCAATCTTATTTTTAAATTCTTTCAAATCTTCCAAAGACTTTTCAACTAAATTTCCTAGACCTTTCTTGAACTGATTAAAAATTATTTGAATTTCATTTTCATTAATACTTTCAGGTTTAGGGAACGAATCTATTTGTTTAATCTCGTATTTTATCGCTTGTTGTTTAGTCCTTAATTGTGCCAGTTTAGCTTCTAGCTTAACTAAATCTTCCTGAACTAGTTCAAATGATTCATTGGTTTTCAAGTTTTCAATTGCCTTATTAACTTTGTCAACTTCACTTTCTAATTCATTGAGATGAGCTTTAGCATCTTGAATTTTTATTTCGTTGTTATTTGTTATGAGTTTTTTAGTTTCAGAGAAAAAAGCTCTTTTCTTTTTTAATGCATCATTAACTTTTTTTATCTCTTTGTATTTTTCAAGACCCACATTCAAAAAGAAAAGATGAGGACTATAATCAGGTGGAATCGACTTGTTTGTGTCAAAACATTTTATTAAATCCTTAAATTCTGATCGTTCGTCTCTTATAATCGATTGTAATAGATTTCTAAAACTCAGACGCGTAGTCTTTGCGGAATAATTCTCAAAATAAAGATTTCCGAGATATTCAGAAGCGTCATCTAGCTTCTCAAAATAAATTTGTTTATTATCAATTTCAATTGAAACCTGCTCAGGATTACTAATCGAGCGAGAAATTATAACCCTTTTATTATTGAAATCGAAGTCTAATTTAATTTGACTTTCAATAATATCAGTATTTTTTTTAGGTATTAAATTTAGCCGACTATCTGATATCCTTTTTAATAGACAAAAGTTAATAAATTCTATACATATTGATTTTCCAACACCAATTTTCTTATTTGTCTTTTCTGATTTCTCTCCCATTATTATATTGACTCCAAAATCAAAAGATATTGGTGTGAATATTTCAGGCTCACTATATAATTTATTGATTTTAATCATTTTTATTTTTGATATAAATAAAAGGTTCTTGAAAATCTATTATTCCTGAAGAATACAAAAATGCAAGACCAAAAAACAAGTGTCGATAACGAGTTATATTATGTTTTTTCAGTTCTTTAGAAACATCGAAAATAGAAATTTTATCCACCTTCTTTTTCTGAATTTGTTTCAAAATAAGAGATGCAACATATATTGATGAAGTCTTTATATTTTCGTCTTTAGATAATAACATAAATTATTTGTTTGGAAATACATTGCAATTAATTAATTCATCAAGTAAATAAAACTTAATAGCTTGTTTGTCAAACTTAACTCCATTAGAGGAAAGTTTTCCATAAAATAATTCAACAAGTGAATGCAAAGCTAGTTTAGGGTTGTTATTTTCTTTAGTTAAAATAATGTCACTTTCATCTTTTAAAAAATCTGAAATTATTTCTGCTTCCACGCTATCAATCTCTGATGTCGCTTCGATTAAAGGACCATTATATTTACCATATAAAACTGCGTATTGTTGTTTGAGATAATCTGAATGTTCACTAAACCTGTTTTCAATTTTATTTTTTGGATCAACATTTACTTTTTTGTCAATAATTATTCTGTTTTTATTTAAACTAAGGTAATTAATCAGCTCCATTATGGTTTCAACTTCTGAACATTCTGTTTTTTGCCTTTCTGTCAATATATTTTTGTTCAAAAAGTCTGCTAAATCTTTAATCTTATCTATTTCTTGAAGGTCATTGATTATTGCAAGAAGTCTTTTAATGTCCAAAACATCTTCTCTATGATTAAAGTTTTTTCCAAACTTCGTTCTGTAATTTTTTGCATCTTTTGAAATGAGCAATATTTGTAACTTATAGTATTGATTTTCTGGTTTTGCAAAAAAGCCATCTATCGCCATTTTAATTTTGACATTATCATTTTGGGAAGTAACCTGAATTGCTTGTTTATTAACACTATCAATTAAGTCTATATGGGCAAAATTGTTACTTTCAAAATTTGTATTGTTAAATTTAAATCCAATTAAGTTAAATAGGTTTCTATAAAAGTTTTCAGCAAAAACATTTATATCAGTTAAATTTAATGAATTAAAATTTTCTACTTCTTTCTGAAGATATGTTAGTCTTTTTGTAATTATTGATATGTAAGTTTGTCTATTGTCCATTTTCGATGTAAAGATACTTTTTCTAAATTTTGTTCTTCATAAATATTAATTAATTTGTTATTGTAAATTTATTGAACAGGCAACCAATGTTTTAAAAGCACCTCATATCGCTTCATTTATACTTCATTGAAAATGTGGAAATTATGGTATTAACACTATCGCGTAAAGTTAAATTCATTTCTTTTCTTTTCTTTTCTTAACTACATTATATATTTAGAACAATGATCTTACTTTAAATAATTTAATAATAGATAATAATATTTTTCTAATTACAATAATAACCTCTAAATACAACTCACTCATAACCCAAAAATTTAATAATAGATTGAAGTATAACCAAAGCAACAGCGCTTTGAGACTCTTCTTTAGATAGATATATTGCCTCATCGGTTTGAGATAAGAAACCTAGTTCTAAAAGAACAGTTGCGCTGCTATCGTCATTATCTCGCAACACCTGAAAATTACCATATTTTACACCTCTGTTTTTAATACCAAGTATATCTGCCAATCCTTTTTGTATGGTAAATCCTAAATAGGCAGATGCTGACGCTTGTACTTCACTTTTAGGATGTATAAAAACTTCTGTTCCTGATGCTGTTCTGTTTATAGCTTGATTACAATGTATCGAAATAAATATATCAGCTTTAAGTTTTTTGGATAGTTCCGTTCTATCGCCTAGAGATATTAATGTGTCTGTATATCTAGTGAGATATAACATTAAAGGATTTTCAACTAACTTGTTATTTAGCACCACTATTTTAGAAGCAATACCCAAAACAATATCTTTTTCTTTTATACCATTTCTGGTTGTTGCTCCAGCATCTTTTCCTCCATGTCCAGGATCTATTATTACAATAGGATTTCTGGCTTGGTCTTTGCCATTCTGCGCATAAGATAGATTTAAAAAAACTATACAGAATAGTAAGAGTGTAATTTGATTTAATGTTTTCATAATAATCGTTTTAGATTACACAATATTCAAGAAATCAATCACTTCCTTAATAATCTTCAAAAGTTTAACATCGATTAGCGTTAAAATTTAGAGATTTTCTTCTTTCATCTGCATTTCACAATAGATTTCACAAAATAAAATTAGAAACTGCCTCTACAGGCTAAACCAAATAATTATGAAAAAATCAATTTTTATCTTACTCGCATTCTTGATGACATCAGTATCAAGCTTTGCACAAATTGGTGGTATTGAAGATTCTGTAAACGATGTTTCAGATACCATTAGAACCATTTTCCCAATCATTCTAGGTGTCATCTTTCTTGTCGGATTCCTATTTAATGCTGGTCATTTCTTTGGCGAGAACGCAGACCTTAAAAAAGGTATTACTCGTGTTTTAGTATTTGTTCTCATTGCTGGTGCTGTGGTAGGCATCTTTACTTACTTAATCACAATAGTAGTGTAATGAAACGATACGAAGTATATAAAAACATTAGGAAACGGGCAGTCATTTTTGGATTGCCCATTTCCCTGTTTGCTTTAATGATGGTTTCTATTCTTGCGTCATTATTAATCATCATTTTTTCTTTCAGCTTTGCGATGATAATTGGCATACTGGTTTTCAACGCAGCCTTATATGTTGCCTTGACACGCATAACCAACGATCCACAACTTTTTCAGATGGCAAAAGCTTTTCCGCAAATCATTAGTAACAAAAGAAATTCAGGTTTCGATTATGAAGAAGATTAATATTTCAGCATATCAACCCATTGTAGATATTCAAGACAATATCGTATTTGCCAACAATGGCAATGTGATTTTATGTTATGAAGGGAATCTACCAGAAATTTATTCCTTATCCGAAAAGGATTTTGAGGATATGCATGGCGCATGGTTTCAAGCTTTGAAATCATTACCAATTGGTACTGTAGTTCACAAACAAGACATCTACCTTAAAAAATCTTATTCTTCAGAAAAACTTCCAAACACTACTTTTTTGGAAAAAGCCACGCACGAGCATTTTAAAGGTCGTGGACATATAGAGCATAAGTGTTATCTATTCTTCATCTTAACCAAGAACAAAGCACTCAACAATCCGAAATATGTCAATCCGTTCAGAAAAATTTCAAAGGGAATTTTACAGGAACTAGATGATAACATTAAGAGCTTCGCCAATTCTGTAAGCGATTCTGTTTCCTTTATAAATAACAGTAGAAAAATAGAATTTCTTCCGTTAAAAGCAGAAGATATTCAGCAATTAACTAGTAGTTATTTCAATGGTTTCAATGAAGGATTTGATACCGATATTTTATTGGAAAAGAAAAGTGTCAACATAGGCGAAAACCATTTTGATTCCCTAGCTATAAACAGCGAACTATGCTTTGGCGAAAGTGTACAAAGTAGCAAAACCAATGAGAAATTCACTTCAGATGATTTTGTGTTTCATCAAGGCTTTATTGATGGTCTCGGTCTTACACTTGATGAAAACCATATTGTCAATCAGATTCTTTATTTGGATGATAAACAAAAGTGGCGCAAGCTGCTGGATAAGAAAATAGAAGAACTTAACAAAAGTTCCAATTTTGGTTCACAGAATAAAGTAGTTCTCACTAAAATTCAGCACATTCTAGATCAAATCAATGCAGATGATAATTCACGTATTATACGTGGTCATCTCAATATTGTGTATTGGTCTAAGGATGCTAAAGAACTAGATAAAATAACTTCTAAAATTAAAACAGAATTTAAGGAATTGGATATTATTCCTTACTATCCGCGTGGCGAAGAACGCAAAAATTATATTCTTAATAGTTACTGCTGTTTTTCTTCTAATTTTTCAAATAACGATTTGTATGTAACCGACTTAAAACATGCGCTCTGTCTGTTTATCAATAACACCAATTACAAATCCGATAAAACGGGAATCATCTTTAACGATAGAGAGCATAATATTCCGGTATTAAAAGATGTTTGGGATGAAAAAAAGAAACGCATTAAAGCACGAAACTTTGCCATATTTGCGCCAACTGGCGAAGGCAAATCGTTTTTAGCCAACAATATTTTACGCCAATATTTTGAAAGTGGCGTAAGATTGGTCATCATAGACTTGGGTGGTTCTTACACCAAATTTGCCAAACTCTATCCTGAAAAATATACCGTATTAAGATACCAAAGCGGAAAGAATCTAGGTATCAATCCTTTTTACATCAGCAATAAAAATGATCTGACACCAGAACGACTTGAAGATTTATCAGTATTTCTTTTTGAATTGTTTGCTTCAGATTTGAAAGTAACTAAAGCGCAATCGGTTTCCGTTAAGAAAATATTACGACATTATTACAATAGCACTTCAGAAAATCATTCTTTGGAAGGTTATTACAACTTTATAGAAAGACATCAGAAAGATCTTCTGACTACCCTTAAAATCCATCCCGACTACTTTAATGTTACCAGCTTCTTGCATGTGATGTCTGAGTACGTTGGCGATGGTCTATATAGTTTTCTATTTGAGGTTAGCGAAGACCAGACCTATAAAATAGAAGACAAACGATTGATTGTTTTTGAACTAGACGAAGTAAAAGACAATAAGGAAATTTTGTCCGTAATGTTGAAGCTCATTAAGTCTGCCATCCAACGAACTATTTGGAAAAACAGAGCAGAAAAGGGCATCATCCTTTTCGATGAGTTTGCTAAACAACTGAAGTTTGAAAACGTACTTGAAAGTGTCGAATTCTATTATCAAGCTATACGAAAACAAAATGGTGCAATTGGAATTATTCTACAATCCATTAATCAGCTTCCGAATAATTCAACATCTGCCAGCATTCTAGAGAATACCCAAGTCATTTACAGTCTCAATAATGAAAAAGGCTATGAAGAACTGGTTAAAAGACTCAATCTATCTAGCCACGACTTAAACCAATTAAAATCCATTAAAAACAATCTTTCTGGTCCACGGAAGTATACCGAAATGTTTATCAAAATCGGAAAGGAAAGCAACATTTTTAGGCTTGAAGTGCCTAAAGAAGTGTACGCAGCCTATTTAACCGATGGACAGGAAAACGAAGACATAATGAAGTTCTATGAAGAGCATCATGACATGCAAAAAGCAATAATTCAATTCACATCTAAAACGTAATATTATGAAAAACAAAATCAGAATTTTAGTAATGGCAGTAGCATTAATGCTATTAATTCCATCAAAGGCAACAAGCCAAGGAATGCCAACTTATGACAACACAAATTTTATTAGTTTGGTAAAACAACTTGTAGAATCAGGTAAACAGACAGCGCAAATGATTAAGTCTGTGAAATTTTTAAAGGATGCAAAAGAAGCCATAGAGAAAGTTTCGAGTGTGGTGCAACAACTTAGAGCGGTTGAGGAAATTGCACAAAACAATCAGCGTCTTATCAATGTTATGCAAAATGATTTGCAAGACATTTTGAACTCGCCTTATATAAAACCAGATGAAGTTACTAAGGTTGTAGAATCATTCGATATCATAGTCCAAAACTCATTGGACACCGTTGAATTTATGAGCGAAATCTTATCCAGCGATAATCTAAAAATGAGTGATGCCGAACGTGCAGAAATCCTAAAAGAAAAAGAATTGGAATCAAAGGAAATGGTTTCCAATATCAAGACAAAAACGAAACGCTACAAGGATATTATTTCCTTCAGAAAAATGCAGGATAAAGTTAATAATCGCGAAACAAATTATTAGAAATGACTGCAACCATCATCTTAGGAATTGGGCTAGAATATATCGATGCGGTATTTCAAACCATACAGAACAGTAGTTTCTCGCAATATACCATTGCTGGAATGAAAACGCTTGCTGTGTTGTTTTTTCTAGTCAATATCCTAAAGAAATATAATGAAGGTATTGCGGATAAAAATGGTTATTCTTGGGGATTGAGTCCTGGGGAACTTGCAAAGAATTTTGCGGTTGTGCTTTTGGTTATTTTTTCAACGCAGGTGTTAGGGTTTTTCGATGGTATTTTAGTTGCCATTGAAGGACAATATCGAGGGACTGCACCTGCGCTATTACCATTGCAAATGCAAGACATACCTTTAGAGGAAGATGTAAGTCTTTTTGATGCCGCAAGTTCAGCAATGACGCTTTTGTATGAAGCATTGGTAACGCCATTATACGGTTTCAAGATATTGGCATTTATCCTGAGTACGATACTATGGATATTGGATTTGTTTATCTATCCACTATTCTTAGCAGAACGTTTTTTTCTTTTAGGAATAATGCAAGCATTCTTCCCATTGGTCATTAGTTTGGCGGTTTTTGAAAAGTTTCGTTCCCTTGCTTATACATTTTTCAAGCTGTATGCAGCCGTGTATATGCTCGTGCCAGCTTTCTTTCTCGTCAATGTATTTGTGAACGCAATTTATACAGAAATCAATACCAATTTTTGGGTCAACCTATTTGGGACCGATACAGGTCAAGGCTTTTTCGCACCTGTTGTTCAATTAGGTTCTGTTGCATTTATCGTGTTTCTAAAATTCAAGCTTTATAAACGAGCCACATCTTTTACACTCAGATTATTTACTGCCTAAGGCAGATTAAAAATAAAAATATGAAAACACCATATAAAAATATTTACAACGTTTTAAAACTCAATCGATTTATTGTTTTGGCAGTTGTCATTTGCGCATTGTTATCTAGCATTTTTTCAGTTTGGATGGCATTTACTACTAACAAAAATGCAATGAATAGTGCATTTGCCATTAATACAGATGGTAGCATTATTCCATTAAAGCTAGTGAGCCAAAAGGAAAATTTTAGAGTTGAAGCTTTGGCGCATTTAGAATTGTTTCACACCTATTTCTACAACATCGATGCAAGCAACTATGAGAAAAATTTGAAAAAGGCACTTTGGTTGGGTAATAGCTCTGTGGATAATCTTTATCGCCAGAAAAAAGCAGATGGTGTTTATAATCGATTATTGCAATTTTCCTTAGTTCAAAAAGTACTCAGCATCCATTCAAAAATAAACGACAATAATGGTGTATATAGTTTTACCGCTACAACCATTTTTGAAATCAATAGAGGAACAATAATCGATACTTATGAATTAGTTTCCAACGGAAACCTAATTATGGTTGACAGAAATTTTCCTAACAATCCACACGGACTTTTAATTACAAATTATTTCGAAAACACCTTAAAAAAACTTAGTGATGAAAATAGAAAAGAATAAAATAGTTTTTATAGCAGTTTTAGCTATTGTTTTCATATTCCTTATTTCCTATTCCGTGATGGTAATGGGCGATGATGACAATGAAAACGACAATCTTGAACAGACCTTGATACCAGATTTGGAAGAAAATCAAAAAGAGTATGATTCTAAATTGGATGCTCTTAATGATCTGAAAGAAGTACGTGAAAATAATGCACCTAGTATATATGATGAAAAATTAATCGATTCTATGGGTTATTACGATCCTGATCTACCAGAACGTGAAAAGAAACGCATTGTCGATAGTATTTACGATGCTGGTAAGATTCAATATTCAGAAGAGAGATATGCAAACTTCGGTCAAAAGAAAGTCGAAAAGAAACAACCTGTAGAAATTGATTCTACAGAAATACTAAGAGAACTTAAAATCCAAGCTAAGGAATTGGGCCTTGAACATCAACTGTTTTTTGCTGCTGCGCCAAAACCCAACGAGCTTGCAATTATTGGAAATACAGATGCCACCATTTATGTGGTTGTTGATGGCGACCAAGTTGTAAAAGCGAATACCAGGTTGAGAATGCAACTTACTAAAGCTGCAACTATCAATGGTAGACTGATGCAAAAGAACACACCTGTTTTTGGTTTTATTAGTTTTCAACCTAATCGTGCTTTAATTTCCATAGAAAACATTAGGCATCATCCAACAAAGCTTAAAGCTTTCGATTTACAGGATGGTAGTGAAGGCATTTATGTAGAAAACAATTTTCGAGCTGAAGCTACAAGCGAGGTTTTGGACGACGTAATAGGCGATATCAATATACCAACTGTTCCGCAAGTTGGTGGTATTACAAAAGTATTAAGACGTAGTAACCGAAATGTAAAGGTTACTGTGCTGAACAATTATAAACTTATTTTAAAACCTAAATTATGAAACCGATATTATTTACATTAATTATGTTGATTTCAGCTTTGGCTGAAGCACAAACAACAGAAATCCTTGATACTATTTATGCTAACGACAGCAAAAATGTCGCACTCTTTTTTCCAGAGCCTATACGACAAGGCATTACTGGCTCAGAAAATTTTGTATTCACTTACAATCGTGAAAAAGAGCAATATTTCGGATTACTGCAAGCCCAACCAGGAAAAGAAAGTAATCTACTGGTAATCAATAGAAATGGCTCAATTTTTTCGTATATTGTAAGGTATAAAGCGCAGCTTTCAAAACTCAATTATTTTGTCCCATTATCTAACAGTATTGGGAATGAAAAACCAAAATTGGCAGACTCTATTCAGACTGAAACTTCTGAAAAAAGTATTGATAATGACACGTATTATTATCAAAAATTCTGCTCTTATCTTCTTGACAGAAGACAATACCTTGGAAGATTTACAAGGCGAAATGATGGTGTCATTTTAAGACTTGAGAATATCGTTTTTGATAAAGAAGAGCTCTATTTCGTTATTCAAATTAGGAATAATTCTACTTTGGATTACGATTTGAATTTCTTGAATCTTTCCATCGAAACTCGACAAAAAGGAAAAAAGAAATCTTTACAACGGTTGTATCAAGAACCTATTTTTAAACATCATCTGCCTTCTAAAATCGCGGTAAATGAAACGGTAAGATTTATTTATGTTATGCCAAAATTTTCATTATCCAATGACCGAAGAGTAATTTTAGAACTGAACGAGAAAGCTGGCGAACGAAATTTTGAACTGAAAATATCACATAAATATATCAATAACCCAAATTAATAATATTATGAAAAAAATCGTTATTTGCTTACTCGTATTGCTGTTCCTTTCTTGTGCCGAAACTAAGATTTCAGGACCAAGTGCCACAGCTAAAATTGTTATCGAAAGCTTTTATGAAAAGGATGAGAAAGCTTTGAAAGCCAACTCGACACCACAGGCATATTCCAACTATATGAATACTATAAACATGTTCAACGTTACGGTAAAGGATGATTCCAATTTTTCCGTTTTGCGGGATACGATTATGGGAAATGTGGCTTGGGTAAAATATACCACCGCCTACGATAAGGCACCAGGACTTTTTAAACTGGTTAAACAAAATGATAAGTGGCTGGCAGATGCCAAAGGTTCAAAAGATAAATCGCCTTTTTAAAAGGATACTTACTGATTTTTTTAGAGATTAATTTCCCAATAGCCTTGTGTGCCACCGTGGCGTTTTATAAAACCTTTGATTTTGAGCGCATTTATATGTTTGCCCACAGGGGATTCATTGATGCCTAAAGCTTCAGCTATTTCAGTATAAGTAATAGTAGTATTGGTTGCAATAAATTTAAGAACTTCTTTTTGTCTTTTTGTCTTTTAGTTAGAGCTTCAGTTGAATCAATTACACCACCTATTGCACCACCTATTACACCACCTTAATTTTATCTGAAAATCGACTTTGCTTTAGCGTTGGCTTATGCGAATTGTAAATGTGTATGACTTTTAACGTTGGATTTTTATTCTTCCACATCTGGCGTTTCTACATTTTCCGTTAATGAAAATCCTTTTTGTCTGAACCAATTTTCGCTTATTCTATTATTATCACTTTTCGGTAATGGTTTTGCTTCGTGAACCTTAAAAGTTGTTGGCAGATTGACTGAATGACCAAAAACCAAAGCGTGTTGAGTCGGAATAGATGGCATTCTCCTCAAAATTGTTTCTGAAATGTGAGGCGTTATTTGTCGAATATGCGAAAGGTCTTCTGGATTTTGTATTCTGTGGACTATAAAATTACTGCATTGAGATAATACTGTTTTTGATAATTCACTTGGTCTTTGTGAGGAAACCAAAAGTAATAGTCCAAATTTTCTTCCTTCTTTAGCAATTGAATCAAAAATCTTATTTGCCTTAAGGAATGTACCCATTGGATTGTGTGAAATATATCTATGTGCTTCTTCTAAAATAAGATTTACTGGATATGAATTTCGAGGAATTATTTCTTTGACGCTTTCGTAAATTATACGAGATATAACACAAGATATTACTTCCACTATCTCGTCTTCTACTGCACTTATGTCAATAATAGTAATTTGGCTAGTTTTAAATTTCTGGCTTTTTACTTCATTTAGACCAATTAATTTGTTTTTATAATCACTTATATTTCCATCATCTTTTTTGAGAAAATTGAAATCATTTCTGTCCTTGATACTTTTTACTCTTGTAATTAGTGAAGAACAATAATCTCTGATATGTCTATTACCGTGAGCTTCTTCGTATAAGAGTGCTAAATCTAAAGCATCTTCAATAATATTAAAATTGAATTTTTGGTATTTCTCATAAGATGGCATTTGGAAATTATCAATAATAAAAACAGAAGTAGCATCTGCATTTTTTTGTTCTAAATATGATATTAGTTGATTTATTCCTTTTATCTCGCCATAATGAACTGTTAAGCAATTTCTCACATTAATATCCAAAACATAGCCTCTATCAATTTGAATTTTTTTTTGAGTTTTGCCGTCATCATCAATAAAAGAAAATTCCTTTGATAAATTTATTTCCTCTGTATTAAATTTTTGCAGAATTGAAGTAATTCTATCCTTTTTTGAGGGGCTACTAGTTTCATCTCTCAAAATCTCACTAATGCAGGTTGCTAAAATATGATTTTTGAGTTCTTTTACATCATTTTCAGAATTGAAAATTGCTGCCAATCCTAGTGCATTTCTTAAGATTGGTAATTGAGTTTTTTCTGTTGCCTGAAGTAATAATGCCCATTCATCAATAGTTAAAAACCAATGAGGTAATTCAAATTCCTGAACATCTTTTTCTGTACTGCCGATGCAAAAGTTATTTACTTCAATATCCGTATTTTCGGATATCTCACTAAAAGCCTGTTTATATTCGCCATTTACATCGAAAACAATAAATGTACTTCCTACAGCACTATGATTTGAGAGTTTAAAAATAGATTGAAGAATTGAAGAAATTGTGCAAGATTTACCACTTCCTGTATTTCCTAATACAGCAGAATGTCCAGCAAAAAATTTATCTATATCAATTTTAACTTCGTAATCTGGAAATATAGTGGAAGTGCCAATTGAAAGAGTTTTATATCGTCGTTTTTCACAATCGCATTTTTCTTTGTGCTCGTTCGGTTTTTCACAAACTATCTCAATTTGTTCCTCAACATTAAAAATAGCATCAAGTTCTTTCTCTTTTATATAAAGAACGTCTGTATATAATGCAGGATAAACGCTAACTCCAAAGTCGAATTTATAATAATTTGGATTATCATCTAATGGTTTAAGAGTACCGATAGGCAATATTTCTAAATATTTTCCAGTTGTAATTTTACTTAAAATTTGTTCTTTAGGATTGCTGAAAGGTACATTTAGTTCTTTTTCTCTAACACCAGAGACTTCCGATACTATGAAGTAATTTTGATATGGTAGAACAACATAACTGTTAAGTTGAGCAAAGTAATGGATGTCGTCAAACCCGCTAATATTGAAATTATCAATTCCGCTTAACAGTTCTACTGTAAATCGGTCTGAATTTATAGCTACTACTTTACCAATAACTCTTTCTTTATCTTCTCTATTCATTATCTTGGAAATAGAGTTTTTATAGCATTATCGATTTTGTCATCGATTTCATCATTACTCAAGTCTGGTAATATTTGTTCAACAAAGCCCTTAAAATAATGAAGGCTTTCTTTATTTTCTAGTTTACCTCCTACAATCCAAATTCTTGGATCATTGAGTGATTTTAGTTTTTTTATTTCGTCACTTTTTTCAAAATCTCCAAACACAATTAATCGGAAAGATGGAATTGTGAATGCTTGGTAAATAAGATTGTTTATATGTTCATCACTAAAGCTATATCCAAGAGTAATAAGAATATTGTTGTTTCTCATTAATCTTTTTTGAAACTCTCTAAACAAATCTGAATATGGACTTCCCATACTCGCATTTTGTTTTAAAGGTGTAGGATGTATCATTATAACATCCTTTTTTGTAAGATTTTCTAAAGTTGTTTCTTGAATTTCTCTTACTCTGAAAAGTTTTGTTTGTTCTTCGTCCTGAACCCAATTTATAGAACCGTGTATTTTATATAGGTAAATGAAATTATCAATGACACTCCATTTACCTTGAGACAAATCCATCTTTTCTGCTAATGCATAATTGAAAATGGTCGGATTGAAATATTTTTTTATGCCACCTGAAAATCCATTAACGTAATGTATCCCTAAACTGTCAAGTGCAATTTCAGAGTACAAATCATAATTAGTTGTAAAAATACTTGGTTTAGGAAGGTTTGCATTTCTGTACAATAATTTACGATAAAACATTTTATAAAGATTGACTAAATCAATATCAGTTTCATTGCCTCTTTTGGTTTCATTAAGGCATTGTTCTAAAAGGAAGTTTCTTGCTTTATTAATTATACCTTTTACCTGTTTGAATTCAGCTGTTTCACTTTGATTTGTTGTTTCATAGAAATATATTAGACTATGAAGTGTACCTAAAAAAGTTTCTAAATTATTTTGGAATGTAGCAGAATCAATGTCAAGTTTCACATCGGTTTTTAGCCATTTGCGCTCATCTTCTGTTAAAATATTAGCGTAAAAATTTTTAGCTAATGGTGCCATTGTTGGGATTCCTATTTCTTCCCATTCTTTCTCTTCATTCTGAAGATAATAGGAAGAACACCCAGAGCCTAGAAGAAAGGATAAATTCTTACCATCAAGGACTTTATTAAAAGAATCTTGAATTTTTTTTAAAAGAGCAGTTTCAGTTTTTTCGTCTGGTTTGTCCTTAATTTTCTGTAAAACTTCTTCGTCTCCTTTGTAAAAATATAATTCAGATTCTGACATTAATAATTTGTGTTTTAGTTTTTCAATTCAGTTAAAAATTCTCAATTTGGCGTTGGCTATTTTTTACCTCTATTCAATCTTCGGTTAGATAGTTTTTTCCAGATACTATCCGCCAGGTCAATTTCTTTATTAGTCAGACCGTAATTTTCTTTTAATATTTTTTCGTTTGTGATTCTTAATAATTCCGAAATATCCTTCTTTTCACGAATCATTTTGTCAATAATCGGCAGTAATTCCGAATTCTTTTCATTGTAAGGTAATAGAATTTTTTCTACTTCATTCGGCATTAATTCTAAAACTCCTCCTCCGTGACTTCTTCCACTAATCTCAGCAAATGCGAAAGAGAGCGAATTATAATAACTAGCTGTTAATGCTTTTATATTCGTTTTGTCTTTTACAGTTACTCTATGCATAGTATCTGTTGTAAAAGCTTTTGCTTCATTAATTATTAATTTTGGGTACTTATTATTTCTCCTAATAAATAAAGCGTCTGATATTCTCTGTGAAGGCACAATTTGCCATTCATCACGTATACTACATTTATAACCTTCGTGAATTTTATTCTCCTCTCCTAGAGAAATATAATCTCTCGCTCCAATGGAACCATTTAATTTGCTCATTTTCGGAAATGATAGAAAGTGAGTTCTTGCCTCTGAATTTCGATTATTAATCCAATCTTTTTTTGTAAAAATAGCACTTGGAACTTGAACGCTTCTTCCAACTAAAGGTTTTGCATACTTTTCTAAATTATAAAGTTTTACAATCGAAAGAGGAACTGTGAAAAATGGATTTGAACCTGTAGTAATTCCGACTTCTACTTTTGCGTATTCACTTAGTCTAGGAATTATATTCTCGTTTTGAAGTTTTTCTAAAAAGTCAATTTCGTTTTGTTCAAGGAAATAGAAGGTCCATTTGTTCGATTTGAAATCAATTTTCTTCTTAGGACTTTTTAATTTTGATACATCTAAGTTTTTAAGTTCTTCCGCATCTTTCAATTCTAAATGTTCAATCAAATGTGTTTTAGAACTATTCTTCTCGCACAACAGTAACACGACTTCTTGTTGAATGTCTGGAAAAACTAACTTTTCAAAAGAAACAATGTTTATTTTATTATAAAATTGTGCCAAGAATTCACGTAAAGGTTGAGCATAAGAAACTTGTAAAATTTCTGCTGGTAAAACGAATCCAATTTTTCCTTCTTCTTTTAAGAGTAGTGAAGAACCAACCACAAAGGATACCCAGGCATTGGTTAGTTTAGAATACTTTAATTTTGCTTTGTCAAAAATTTGAGAGGCAAATTCTTGTTGCTCTTTATCAAAATATTGGTAACGAATATAAGGCGGATTTCCAACTACCAAATCAAACTTCTGTTTGGTATTAATGCAGAAATCGTGAAAATCTGCATTTATAATATTGGCTTTTTCTAAACATAATTCTCTAGACTTTTCAGCTTCAAATTCGTCAAATTCTATTGCAGTAACTGAATTATAGTCATAATCCCCTTTTTGTATTTCTTGAAGAAAGACTCCATCTCCACAACTTGGTTCTAATATGTCTAATCGCTTATTACCATTAAATGCCCATTTTAAAACAAATGATGCAATTGGCTCAGGTGTATAAAACCCACCTCTTAATTTTTCTTTTGATGCTTCTTTAATTAATTGCATACATATCAGAAATTGTTGGGATTAAACTATCGCTTGCTCCTAGATTATATAATATTTTTAAAGTGTCATTCATTTCTGCTTTTTTGTTAATGAATTGACGATTTAAAGGAACTAATTTTCGAGGATTTCCTATGTTGATATCAATTTTACCTTGAATTGTTATAAGTTCTTTTTGAAGAGATACTATTTTATTATGAATAGCTTTATCTGTTTTATTTTTAAAGTCAATAGTTCTAATAGGTATTTTCTTGAGGACTTTTGTTCCTCTAGCAATATATCCACCTCTAAAAACTTCTCCTCTTAAATGTATTAACCATTCAACATACCGAGAGTTTAGAACTGCTTGAATATAGTAAATAGAATATTCTGAGTCGTCAGAAAGATAAATACTGCAATAGCCAGCTGTTCCACCTGCAGTATGAAGTGTTTTCGAGAAGTCTATTGGATACTTTTCTCCCGAAGACATAACTCCAATTATGATTTTCTCTTGGATTGCTCCTAATTCTAGATATTGGCTTCTACCTAAACGATACCATTCGTCAACAGTCTTTGGAACGGGCTTTATATCTCTTTCTGTTAATCTTGTTTTATGAGTTAAAAGGTAATCATAGCCAAACGGAAATTCTTTCTTTAATTCGCTAATAGGAATAAAAACAGCTTTTCCTTTAATAATTTTATAAGGAAATATGACTTTAGCGTTTGGAATTAATGTTCTATATGTATTAAGTTTTATTCCATTCTTTTTTCTTACTGTTTCATAATATGGTTTGGTTAATCCTTTTTCTATTTTGTATGAAACATCCTTTTTTTCGAAGTAAATAAAATTATCGTCTTCCTTTTGAGGTTTTAAAATCAAGACATCATTTGCACTTGTTTGAATACCATTATTTATGTTTTCTTTTCCAATAATATCTTCTAAATCCTCACTTTGTTTAAGGATGAAATCATAAGCTTCTTTTAAATAAGGTGGTATTAGAAACCATAGGTCAGATGAAAGTTTAGCTGTTTCAACCTCTTCTGATATTATGCTTTCATAATCTCTAATCCTCCATTCTTTTAAATTTTTAATTTCAGTATTTAAAAAACTCGCGTTTTCATTTTTTGAAAGTATTAAGATACTTGTATATGTTGTTTTTTCTGCAAAAACTTGATTAGCTCCAAATGAAATAATTTTTTTAATTACTTTCTTACTGGAAAGGAATTCTCTTAATTTTTTTCCAGCACCAACTTTGGTGAATTTGCTTGGTATTATATATCCAAAATAGCCGTTTTCTTTTAATAAGTTATAACCTCGTTCTATGAATAGAAAATATTTGTCATATTGTTTGTAGGCTGTTTGATAGTGCTTTTCGTAAAATATTTTTTCGACTGGAAGAAGTTGTTTCATATGCTCAGTAGCCATATACGGTGGATTCCCAATGATTACATCAAATCTTGTTTTACCGAAATCAAAAGGATTTAATTTTTCATCAGTACTGATTGAGCTATCTATTAAACTATTACCAAATTGTATGTTTTTATCTAAACTCGGTAATGCTGGTAATGTGATAGTTGCATTATCTTCATTTTCTAGAAACTTCAAAAGCAATCCAAATTTACAAGCTTGAACAGCATTGTAGTCTTTGTCAATTCCAAATATGCAATTTTCTAAAATTACTCTCTTTGTTAAATATGGAAGCTTGAAAGTTTCAACAGAAGTTTGAATAAGTTTTGTTTTGTCGTTAGCTAAATAATAATCTATTAGGATATCTTGTAATAATTGATAGGTTTCAAGCAAAAAAGCACCTGAACCACAAGCAATATCTGCAAATGATGAGTTGAAAATTTCTACATCAGTTTTGTGTTTGCAATGCTCTACAACTGTTTGTTTAAGTATGTCTTGAATTATAAAAGTTGGTGTTGTAACAATATCTCTATCAATATTTTCAGGTTTCTTTTTAAGTGAAATTTTGCCTTTTTCTATGGCTAATTGTTCTCCGAGAAATATTTCATAAATATTACCTAGAATGTCAGAAGCAAAAACTGAAAATGAATAAGTACTTTCAGGGAAATATAAATCTTTGATTATTACCCAAAATGCTGAAGAGCTATCTGAAACTACTTGATCTGTTAAAGGTTGATTGAATAAACCTGCATTATATTTTTTGTCAGATTCTTTGAATTTTTTAATTAGCGAAGTAAAATCATTATGTTCAGCAAAATTTAGAAGTGTCTTGTAAGTTTCTAAATTTCGGTCTTCACAAACTCTCAAAAATATTATGCTGTTAATGTAAGATTGAACAATGTCATTTAATTCTTCGATACTTAGTGTAGGTTTGTGTGAATAAATTTCTTTACCTAAAAGGATTCTCCATTCGTTTATTTGAGCAAGGAATAAGTCATCTACACTTGAAAGTTTTAATTGCTCTTCAATATCTTTCCAAGTTTCATCAAATTCTCCAGTATACACAGCTTGTTTACCTAGCTGTTTTTTTATGTCTTCAAAAGCTTCTTCATATTCTGTGTAATGATAAAGATTGATTCGTGATTTCGTTACTGAATCATCTTTTGCAACTTTTTGTGAGCAATCGTAGATTGCCAAATATTCAAAATTCGATAAAACTGATATTTTAAGTTTTCCAGTAAAACCATATCTGCGAACCTGCTTTGCAGGTTCATTGTCACTTTCAATTTTTACGTTTGGTTTTTTTGCTTCTAAAAAGAATTTTCGCTCGGAAAAAAGTCTAAAAGTGTAATCTGGCTTTTTTGTATTGGAACTGGCATCTGCTTTTAATCCTTCTTCAACTAAGACTTCACGTTCGTTCGTTGGTTTGCCAGATACATTTTTGATGTCCCATTCGAGCATTTCAAACAAAGGGTCAAGAAAATCAGTCCTAAGCTGAGTTTCATTGTAATCTGCTTTTAGATATGCTTCTCTATTCGAGTGATATTTTTTAACAAGGTCTGTTATGTTCATATTTACTTCAAGTCCAATGAACCTTGTTTAAGATTCTTATTTTTTAAATATTGAATTTTTTCTTCCGCAACTTTTAAAATTTCTTTGGTATTTTCCTCTTCTATAATTTGATAAGCTACTTTATCGCTGAAAAGGATGAGTCCAAGAGTTTTTTCTTCAATTCCAAACAAGTTGGCAAGTATTGGAATCATTTCTTTGTTAGCACTTCTTTCGCCACGTTCAATTTTCCCCAATGTTGATGGGTCAATATCCAATTTTGACGCAACTTTTCTAATCGGAAGGCTATGCTCTTCTCTCAATTTCCGCAAGTACTCTCCAAAAGATTGTTTCGTATTCATTCTAATATATTTTTCTTGAAAATATTTTCAGGACAATAATTGTCCAAATATAATTATTTTTTTGGATTCGAGTGAGAAGAGCGGTGAGAAATTTAAGCTCTTTTGTTTTTTTGAATGTTGGATTTAGCGTTGGCAAAAAAACAAATGTGCTTGAATATGGGGTTGGCTTTTCAGCTTGCAGTTAACTAGTTATATCGCCACTAAATATACTCATATCACGTAAATTTTCAGGATAAAGAAGCTTATTATAATATTCCGTTTTGAAGATTTAAACTTCTACATCACTTAAAAATAGACTTCGCCTCATCATAAACCCTTTCAAAATTCGCCTCTAAATCAGCCTTAGAAAACTGCTTAGTCTTATTTGGAAGTTCCCTTTGAATGTCGGCTAATTTAAACTGCACCTTTTTATCCTTCCCATCAGCATATGTAATGAACTCGCCCTGTTTCAATCTAAAGAATACATCTGCTCTAATCTTTGGAATTTCCTTTTCGCCCGTTGTAATACGTGTATCAAAATCGAGGTTATGCCCACTACTAATGCTTTTTGTTGGGTCTTTAATAATTTCAAAAAAGCGCTCGTAATATTTTGCGGTATCTGGGTCATTGACCTTTCCGAAAAACTGGTAAGATAGATTGCTCAATATCGCTTTGCTCGCCTTGTCGCCATACATCATATCGTTCTGAATTTTGTCTTGCATCACGTAAATGGTTGAGATGTTATAACTACGTAATGTTGCCGGAATGCGGTGCATATTCAAAAGTCGTATGGTTGGCGCTTCTTCCATTAATAGAAATGATGGTTTTGAGTTTCTCACGCTCATTTGCTTTGTAATGGTGTGTATAATTGTAGCTATTACTGGCGAATAAGAAGTTTCAAATTTTGGGTTGTTGACTATCGAAATTACCGCTGGATTTTCTTCGCTATTTATATCGAGTGGCACTTCATCTGCGGACAATGCCATAAAAATA
>Ga0079203_1000393_pt1 | contig 35356 bp, 26 predicted proteins | sample PorBlaMBantryBay_FD_68602 | JGI IMG/M metagenome (GOLD analysis project Ga0079203, IMG submission 68602) | Marine algae microbial communities from Bantry Bay - Bantry Bay, Ireland | ecosystem: Host-associated > Algae > Red algae > Blade | place: Bantry Bay, Ireland
GCATGGACATTCACCCGCCGGCCGCCGTTGCGCCCGGCAAGCCGAAGAGCGCCATGGCAGGCATCATTGCCCTGGTCGCCGGTGCCGCTGCCATCGCCGGAAGTCTGTTGCAATGGGGCACGGGCTCCGTCGTTGGCAGCAACGGAGTGGAAAAGGCGATCATCGAAGTTCCCGGTCTCGATTCGAGTGGCTTGATCACCGCCATCGCGGGTGGCGTGCTGGTGCTGGCAGGCCTGTTGTTGTTCATGGGGGTTCCCAAGCAGATCAATTGGGCGGCCCTGGCCTTCGTGGCCGGCGCCGTCATTGTTGGTGCCGTGGTGTTCAGCGCCATCGATATCAGAGACTTGAGCGAGCGTTATGCCGCCGAGTGGGAGGCCGAGGGACTGTCGGCCGACGGCGATCTGATCAGCACCGCGGGCGATATAGGGCTGTGGATCACCGGCGCCGGGGGCGTCTTGGGTGTCCTCGCAGCACCGTTCGTGAAACGATCCTGATCGCCGCAGCGAACAATAGAATGCGAGTGCAGCAATTGGGGTGGGCAGCGATCATTCTCTGCTAACCTCATGCGCTCTGGCGCCATTAGCTCAGTTGGCTAGAGCACCTGCATGACGCGCAGGGGGTCGGGGGTTCAAGTCCCTCATGGCGCACGTTAGAAATCGTTGAATCCTGGCGGGTTTTGCTTCGGCAAGGCCCGCCAGTTTCTCGTTTTGAGGCGAAGGGGTAGCCAAATGGGTAGCCAAACGGGTGCGAGTTGCGACGAGCCCTGGTCGGGTAGTAGTCGTATCCGCTGGACAGCGGCATCTACGTCTCAGGTCGGCGTGTGATGGCGGAGTTGAGCGAGGTTAGAGAATTGTTGCGTGAGCTATCGCTGCTTGAGCTGGACGGTGAGGTAGAGGTGGTTGAGACCACAGTCAGGTTTGCGAACTACACGCTGACGGCATTGGACGCGGTGGATCCTGATCTCGTAGCGCCATCGACCCTGACTGACATGAAAAACACGATCGCCGCAATCGATCAGCGATTGGAAAAGCTCCGGTCCTCAGGGCACCCCCAGACTACGACGAGCGCTCGAACGCAGCTGCTGTCGCAACACCTCGGTGAATTGATCGTCTTGGCTCGCCAGCTGCCCATCGAGACTTCGGTCGATCCCATCGCGGCGATAGGTGCAGGCCTTCGAGCTGACGCTGTGAGCCATATTGATGCCATCAAGACGCAGGCTTCAGCGGCGCTTGCTGAACTGGCGAGCGAGAGGACCCAGGAGTTCTCAGACATCGAGAAGCGCCAAGGCGAGGCACGGAGTGAAATCGAACATAGCCAGACAGAGCTTGAGGACAAACTGGGGTCCCTGCGCTCAGAAGCAGTGAGGATGAGGAGTGAGCTTGCGACCCTGAAGCAGACCTCGGCAGATGAGGCGTCAGCAGCTGTGACAGACGCCGAGTCACAATTCGCCGCAGCCCGAGTCAAGTTTGACGATGAGCTTCGGACGGTCGAGGAGCAAAGGGTTGCGATTGAAACGCTTGCGGGCGAGTTGGCTGGTCACGCGGCAGCTTACGACTACAGCGCCAGAGCAAAGCATGAGGAAGACCGAGCCGAGCGATGGGCAGTTACCGCTATTGCGTTGCTTGGGCTAACTATCGTTCTTGGCGTGCTGCAGCTTTTTGGCGGCGCTCCGGACCTTGCCGGTGCGCTGGCGCGATTGGCTTTGGCTGCTGTCGTTCTCGGTGCGGGCGGGCTGTGCCTCCGTATTTCGGCGGAGCACCGTCGCGCCCAGCGGCGCTACCGAGGCATCGGATTGCAACTAGCGACGTTGCCCGCCTACCTGGCAAGTCTTGACCCCACCGATTCGGTTGCTGTGCGCACGAAGCTCGTCGAAACCTATTTCACGGGCCATACAGATGGCGTAGGTGCCGAGGCGAGCGCTGCACAGGAGACGACGCTCAATCTCATTGGCAAAGCTCTAGATATCGCTGCCGGGGACTAGTCCTCGTTGGTTGATCGGGCTATCGCCGCTGCGAGTTTGAAGATCTCCATCGATTCGACGAACACCGATTCTTGGGTGTCCACAACAGTCCCACGGGTGACGCCGACGATCTGACCCGCATCGTCAATCACCGGGCCGCCGGACCAACCTTGATGCACCAACGGTGTTGCGATGGTGGTCTTGGAACTGTCCCATCCTTCGTCGTCGTTTGGGCGACGACTTCACCGCAACTCGACGCTGGCGAAGTGACGGGCAACTGGAGGAGATGTGCCTCAGCCGCATCGAACGAATGCGGAATGAAGTTCATGAAGTTTGAACCTGAATAGCCCAACATCTCAACGTTTGAGCCCGGCTGCAACGAGTCATTGGCGATGGAGCATTCGTCGGCGCTTGATTCGGGCTCGTAGCCGATACAGGCGAGATCCACTCCTGGCTCGGGGTGAAGGGTCACGCTCGGTTGCCATATCGAGTCGACTCCCACAGAAACTAGGCGATCGAGCCGTGCTCGTGTCGCATCGAACCCTGTTAGGTCCTTCCCCTGCTCTGACGCGAGGCGACCGAAGGCTAGAGGGTCAACGAGATGCCGGTTCGTGATCAGGATCGAGTGCCCATTGACAATGGCGGTGAAGGCGGAACCACAGTCCATTGCCATTTCCTCCCCCTCATATGTCTACATGGTGACGATACGTCTTACGTGTTGCTCGACCGCGGGACTCATGAGGAAGCTGCGCGTGAGAAATCGGAAGCCAGAGCCGCGCCTGCGTCGACCGCTAAGGCAACGTCGTGTCGGTAGACCGAGAGGAGCGTTGTTGCGTCGCGTTCTTCGACAGGTTGGCGTTGTCTCGGCGCTGAACGAGGAAGCGCTCGATATCGATTGCAGTTAGAGCGGTGAGCTTCTTGCGGCCGAGCGCTGGCTTGAGATGGCTATGTGTCCAGCGGTAGTTGTCGACAGTGTTGATCGATGGGTCTTTCGACATCACCACAGTTTCGAGGTGGAAGTCGAGCAGCTCCGAGATTGTCGTGGCGGCGCTACCCGTGGGGACGCCATCATCGACCTGGCGTTGAAGTTCCTTCAGCGCCTGCACAGCTGCGGTCTTGGTCTTCCTCCGACGCACAACGCGTTTGCGCTTGCCGGTTTCGTCGTATCCGGCCGAGCCCTCTGCAGCCCGACAGTCTCGGCTCTTGTCGAAGTACACCGATCCTTCGTTGTGACTGCGTTTGCTCATAGGCCCAGTTCCGTCGCTGCGTTGTCGTCGAAGATAGTCGCCTGCTTTACATAGCGCCTAAGAACCTGAACCGACTTGTGTCCTGTCTGATTCGCGATGGCCCGCTCCGAGGCCCCAGCAGCGGCCGCAGCCGTGGCGAAGCCGGATCGTAGGCTATGCCCTCCGAGACCGGTCTCGTCGATGCCTGCGGCTTTGGCATGTTGCTTGATGCGCAGGTTGACTGACTGCGCACTCATGCGCTCTGGCTGGAGATGGCCACCACGACGGATGCGACGGAACACAGCGCCTCGTTCGATCTCGGCGGCTTCAAGCCACTGAACCAGCGCAGTCACAGGACAGAGCGAAAGATCAGACGAATAGGGGAGCGCAACAGTGCGACCAGCGCCTTCTTGATCAGTCTTCGAACGACGAATCCGAAGCGCATAACCATCGGGCCCGAGGTGGAGATCACCGACATTGATGCCGACCAGCTCAGAGCGACGAAGACCACCAACGAAGCCAACAAGCAACAATGCCCGATCTCGCAGATCAGCGAGGTCGTCACCGGTTGCGGCGATCATGCGGCTCAGCTCAGGCTTGGTCAGTGCGCGCTTGCTGATAGGTGCGGTGCCGTTCATGCGTCGACTCCCTCGCAGCAACTTGCGCACCTGGGGATGTTCAGTGGGTGATGGGTGCCCGCTTTCGGCATGCATGACGCTGAGTGCCGCCATACGCCTGCCGATAGTCGACGATGAGAGTTCACGCACCGATGCCATATCAGCGATGTACAACGCAACTGTGACAGGACCAGCAGGCAACGGCTCGACACCGTGGCGCTCACAAAACGCCAAGAAGTCTCGCCAGTCCGACGCATAGGCCCGATGTGTCGCTTCAGCTCGGGACGCATCAATGAGGTCCTGAGCGTGCCCGACCAGCTCCTCCACCTCGTCCAAAAGATCAGACGAGGTGGGAACATCGAGAGCGAAGATAGCTGCCATTCAGACAGTTTAGTAGCGATAAGCATCATTTCTCACTAGCTATTCCAGCGAGCTTGAGCGCCTCACCGGCCGCGGTTCAAGTTGCTTGGTTCGCCATTTCGAGCGACCACGAAAGCGAGTCCCTCGTTTACCGACTCGACCGGCACAATCCCTGATTGGAAGCCTTGAGTACACCGGTAGCGCAAAGCTGCACGAGCAGTTGCTAATAGCAATTGCGCCGAGAGGGTCTCGCTGCGTCAACATAGCTTCACCTCATTGGGTTGACCTATGGGTCTGGCTCACGCCCCACGTAACCCCGTCCAAACAGTCTCCCGTTGAACCCCAAAGGCCGTCCCCTGAAGAGGTGGTCGAGTTGGATCCTAAAGGTTAGGAAGTCGCACGAGCGAGCAGCTCAAGCGCCGTTATCGCCTCAAGATCACCCGCTGCCTCAACGTCGGGAGCTATTCGGTCCAATAAGTTCCGATCGTGCCCTGTCATGTCGACGGCCCATATCGTTGGGTCGTCCAACGCTCGAAGCAGTTCGACCACATCCTCCAAGTGGCGACGTTGGCTTGCGGTTTTCGGATCAAGTACGGCAGCAGCTTTTACCACCACGGCGTGCCCAATGTTAGGAACTCGGAACTCTGCGAAACCCTCAGAGCCGTAGTAGACGGTGACGGGTGTAGCCAACTCAAGCGCCCTCCGCCCACCTGGAGCTGCCAGTGTCGCAGTGTGCTCGTTCAGCAACAGATCCGACGCCGCCGTGTCATGAGGAGCGAGAACGTCGACCAATGTTGCCCCCATCCGATATCGCGCCTGCCCCTCGGTTTGACCAAAGAACCTCTCAAGCTGGGTAAATACAATCGACACGAGACCATGCACCACACGCGCTCCTGATCCTGTCGTTACTTCCACCACTACATCAGCATCCTTGGTTTGTGATGCCCGAGAATCCAAACCAACTGAGTGTTCCCGCAACACCAAGTAGGTCACCAGCCCTCCGATGACGCACCAGTCCGAGTCTGGGATCATTCTCGATATGGATCGCAGAATGTCCAGAGCTCCGTTGTGACGAGACAGCAGGACGTCGGACGACAGATCAATCTCGCGAGCCAAGGACAACCTCCAGCATCAGACGGGCCGATCTGTGACGATGATCTTCGAGGTCAAGCCATGTCGTGACGGGATCTACGAAGCTCGCCGATCGGCCAAACCTCCACGAGTCATCCGCCACGACCCCGAGCTCGAGATTCCAGGTGTTGCCATTCTTGATGGGCACGCCGGTAGGAATCTGGTCAAGATCGCTCGCCGCTACATACCCAACGAACCGCTTCTCATCAGGTTCGACCGGCACGTCATGGAAGGCCGCAGCGCGTAACCCTGAAGCCACCAACAATCGAGACTCCACCAGATCGCGCAGCACCGACCGGTGAACATGGAAGCGTCGCCAATCGGCTCGAGGCCGCATCTTGCGACGCCAGCTATCCAACTCCGCGTCATTAGCGAAGTCGTCCAGTCGGAACGCCGAGATCTCATCCCACGCTTTCGATGCTGTGACAGGACGCCCAGGCGACCTTGGTTGCACATGTGCGAAGTGCTCGACGTTGACACGGCTAAGAAGAACTGGTTCATCGCTCACGGCGTGAAGAACGCCGCTATCTAGCATCTGCCAGATCCGACGAGTCGTGACCTCTAAATATTTAGCGGCTTCCTTGGCAGACATCACATCGGACACCATGTCGCCCCTCCGGGATTGACAGGGAAAAATTTACAGAGCAAATTATACACATTTGTGAACAATAAAGTGGAGTAATATTTCGGCCAGGTCTCTCGGGGATTCTGAACCTCAGACCTTCGAGATGCCAGGAACACTAGCTGGCTTGCGTTCTCGCTTAGCCGTGTGATTGCGCGATCGGGTTGGATAGGGCGGATGCGATTGCTGTGCTTCCGGCGTCGACGGCTGCGGCGATGTCGTGGCGGTAGACGCTCATAATGGTTGCGTCCTTGTGGCCGAAGAGGTCGGCGACTTCTTCGATGGGTACGCCCATCGCTACCAGCAGCGATGCGGCCGAGTGACGCATCTCATAGGGCGTCCAATCCCCGAGGCCAGCAGTGCGGGTGTGCTTCTTGAACTCTCGCCGGAAGTTGCTGGGGTCGATCAAGGTCCCAATCTCGGTGCAAAAGACAAGATCGAGTTCGTGCCAGACGTCGCCGTTGCGAAGACGTTCCTCATTCTGAACCCGGCGATGGGAACGCAATGCCACCACAGCCACTTCAGGAATCACGAGCGAGCGTTTCGACTTGGCTGTTTTGGGTTCGCCAAGTCGCAGCTGGTTGTTCTCGCGCTTGATGGCCTGACGGATGTGCAGCACCGGCGGCGAAGCTTCGAGGTCGAGATCTGACCAGCGAAGGCCCAGGATCTCTCCCGGGCGAAGCCCACGGGTAAGGCCAACAAAGATTGCTGCTTCAAGCCGATGACTACTCGCCGCATCTAACAACTGGCGGGCCTGATCTGGTGTTAGCGACCGGCGCTGCTTGGTGTGCGATTGAGGGACACGAGCAATGCGCGCGACGTTGCGATGAATCCAGTCGCGCCGCTCGGCCTCCTCGATGGCTGAGGCAAGATGTGACTTGAGACGCTGCAGCGAGTTCTTCGACAGAGCAGCATTGTCTCGACGGTGCACGAGGAACCGTTCGACGTCGATCGCGGTCAGGTTGGTCAGCTTCTTGCGGCCGAGCGCTGGCTTGATGTGGCTGTAGGTCCACTTGTAGTTGTCGACGGTATTGGCCGACGGGTCCCTCGACATGACAACAGTGTCAAGGAAGAAGTCGAGCAGCTCCGAAATCGTCATCGCCGCACGACCCGTGGGAACGCCGTCGTCGACCTGGCGCTGCATGTCCTTGAGCTTGAGCAGCGCCTCGGTCTTGGTGCGGGCCTTGCGGCGGATGCGTTTGCGCTTGCCCGTCTCGTCATAGCCCGCTGACACCTCGGCGACCCAGCGGCTGGTCGAAGCATCTTGGAAAACGGTTCCCTGATTGTGGCTGCGCTTATTCATTTACCCAGTCCCGTTTCGGCGTTGTCGTCGAACCTAGCTGCCTGCTTTGGAGGGCGCCGAAGATTGAGCAGCGTCGGATGCAGCGCCGACCTCCCAACCTCAGGTCTGTTGGATCGAACACGGTGGTTAAAGTGCCTCGCCTGATTCGTACCCGCTGCTTCAGCGACACAGCATTGCCCTACCGGATGGGCCCCGACATGTGACCGAGGCGGTCTCGACGCGATCCGGAACTTGGAGGCCATCGTTCAAATCACCTCGTCGAGCAGTGCAGCGATCCATTCGTCCAACATCGAGGCGGGGATAAGGCGGCGGCGCCGACCTTTACCGACTTGAGACGGCCGCTGGTTAGTTCTTCGTAGACCCGGGTTCTCCCTAATCCGGTCTGGTCGCATACCTGGGCGATTGACATGAGTGCCTGTGGCATTTGCTCTTCTCCTTCTTCGTCCAATGGGGTGTGAGCTAGGACGCAAATAAATTCGATGCCTCAGTTATCGCAAACGGAGCGGAACTTTTGCGGAACGTTTCGCGGCACTTTTGCGGCATTTTCCAGATTTCTTGAGAAATCTGCTCAGCGAGCGGCCCTCTTGCGGTCGTTTCGCTCTGGTCGTCCCGGTTTGGGGTTCTCGCTGCCAAGCCGAGCCAGCTGGGCGGCAGTCGCCGCCGCGGCGTGATGGAACCCTTGAGCGCTGAAGCGCTCAGCCATCACTGCGAGCAACTCGGTGAAACCCGTTCAGCGCCCTTCGGTCGTTGGAGCGCAGAGCGCTCGGGGTGGATCTGTTTGGGGTTGTGTGGTGGGAAAATGCTGCGGTCTTTTCCGGGCTAGGCCAGCTCTACACACTTGCAGGTTGCGGTAGCAACCTGCTCGGGACGGCTTTCAATGCATTTGGTCACTGCGGAAATTTCGGCTTCGGAAGCTCGCATCGCAAACCAAACTGCGCCCGGGGCACGAGCCTTCGTAGCGTCGCCGGTAGAGGGTGGCGAGCGCCAATGCCGGAAGGCTGATTAGCTTCCGGAGTTAATACGGGGCTTCGATTACCCTCACCCGCTTTGTTGGAAACCGGCCGACCCACGTCGAAGATGGTCATATCTTCGTTCTCGACTCATCCGCTTCTCGATTGCGTGACATCGTGATATCGTGATTTCATGCCAAAGCAAACCACCGTACGTTTACCCGACGAACTCGCCGACGAGGCCGAAGCTGTTGCACGCGTACAAGGCAGCAGCGTCAACCAACTGATCATCGACTCCCTTAGAGCGGAGATCGAACGCGTCCGCTCCGACGAAGCCTTCACGGCTCGGGCCAAGCGCCTCATCGAACGCGACAAGGAGCTCCTCGAGCGTCTCGGCAAGTGACGAGATATGTCAGCCTTGCCGAATACCTCGTGATCACCGAGCTCGCGACTGGCTTCGCAGCTGAAGAACTCATGGCCGGGGGCAGGATTGACCTGGCGGACTCAGCGTTGCACGCACCGCAGGCCGGTTTCGATGATCAAGACTTCTACCCGGACATCTACGACAAGGCCGCCGTTCTCTGCTGGCGCCTCGCTCGCAACCACCCGTTGCCCGATGGCAACAAGCGGGCCGCGTGGGCCACCCTCGCACTCTTCATCGACCTCAACGACGGACATTGGGAACCCGATCCGCCTGACGTCGACGACGCGGAACACACCATGGTCGCAGTCGCGGCCGGTGAGATCGACGAGGCAGCGTTCGCCGACTGGCTCCGCGACCGAGTCACGTTCAGGATCACAGAGCAATGAGCAATTTGAGCGGCTCACGAAATCGCCGAAGCGCTACGTCGTCGATGGCGCCCTCATGGCGGTGGAACTCGAGGCCAGCGTGGAAACAGTCATGGCAACGCCGACTCGCTTGGGCGCACGGTCGGTACCTTTGTAATGGCGCAGATGCGTCCCGAAATTGCCGTGACGTCACGCCAATTGCGAATCCACCATCTCAGGATCAAGCCTGGGCGAGTAGAAGTCGACATCGTGATCGAACTTCCCGGTGGGAAGCTGCTGGCGATCGAGATCAAGGCTTCCACCACCCCCTCAGCACGAGACGCCAAATATCTGCGCTGGCTACCTCGCAACCGAAAGCCAATATCGATCGGTCGATCACGAGCACCTGACACGGGGGTCTGGCTGTTCGATCGGCTAGAGCTTGAGGCCACACATCGGCTGAAGCCGAGCTTGCCCGGTCACGCTGGCACTCGACACTCACCGTCGACATCTTGACTGCCCGCTGGGCACTCGCCAGGGAGCTCGGGCACCCGTCCGATCGTGACGTAACACCGACCGCCGATCTCCTCAGGTGCACTAGTGGGACACTGAGTCGAGCCGTCCCCTTGGAGTATGGGGTCACCGCCGAACAGGACGCATGAACCGTTGAGCTCCAGTTGTGAGGTGCCGCACTCGCCTTTGACTGTTGGCCGTTCAACCGTCCGATAGCAATTTGGTGGTGTCCCAAAGGCATCGATCGAGCAGCCACCGAAGCTCCCGCCCGATGGTGGTCCTGTCCTCGCTCCGATGTTGACTGTGGGCGTTGGTGCAGGCGTCGGTGTGGGAGGCGGTGGGCTGCCGAATATCTCGACCTTTGCGCCGGGGTCTACCAGATCTGCCAGTTCGTTTGCCGTCGAACGATTGACGAGAATGTCACCGTCGGTGACGTAGTTCCCAAGTTGCGTGAAGTCGTCAGTTATCCCGATCGAGAGCGTAGGCAAGCCGTCGAGATCAAGACCTGCGTTGGGTCCAATCGCTGCGAGGCGGAACAGCTCCGATCCCTCCAGGCCGAACCGGCTCGCATCCTCCAGCACATAGGTCGATGTCTGTGGAGTCGCACGCGAACGCTCCCCGGTTGCAACCGGCGAATTGAAGACGGCTAAGTCGCCTTCGAAGACGACGAGAGAGTTCGTGGCGACGTTGATCTGAATCAGCACTTCGGTCGAATTCCATACGAAGTCCTCGGACGCTACCCATGCGATTTCCGCAGCTCCTGGAAGCGCGACCTGTGCCCAGTCTGCGGTTGGTTCACCGCTAACGACTCTAAGCACAAGTGGCGCACCGGAAGCGGTGGGATTGGCGAGGGGGACGGGTGATCCGTTGACCTCGGGGATCACCTGTTTCCCATCCTTAGCGTCGAAGAACCGGGGTTCGTTGACGATGGCCTCGACGGTGAATGTGAACGGCGCTGACCGTGGCCCGTCGTTTGCGGGACGCCATACCGGCGTTGGGGGCACGGGCGTGGCTGTCGCGTTGATGTCGGGGGTCGGTGTCGCCGGCAATGTAGGAGTCGCCTGCGGTGTCGGCTCGAGACCAGCTTCGAGAGCCAACTCATCGTTCGATGAGTCATCGGTGGTCTCATCGGCTTGTAGTCCTCGAAGCGCAAAAAAAGCGCCGCCAGCAATGATCCAACCACCAATAATAAGCGCTGCAATGAGGGACAGGGACGACTTCTTGCGGGCGAGCTGTGGCGCGTCCTCCTCGCCATCGTTGGGTTCTACCCCTTGCGCGAATTCGCGAGCAGCTAGCCGCCCGCGGGTTTCCGGCTGATGTCTCGTATCGCCAGTTGGGGTGCGCTCATGGGTGTTGCTACGCCGTGGCGCCGACGGCTGGCCCGCAGTTGTCTCGTCGGCCGAGGTCTCGCGATCTAGCTGGTCTTGTTGGCTTTTGTCACCACCCTTGCGGCTTTCACGAGCGGCCCGGCGAAGTTCTTCTAGGGTTGTCTTATCGACAGCGCGGGTCTTTCTTGGTTTGTCGTTCATCAATCCTCCACCCTGGTGGGGACAAGGTAATCCTCGGAGCGTTGCAAGGGAACTATCCAATGGAAATTGAAGGGCTTCGCGATCTGCAGAAGATCGGTGAGGGTGGCTACAGCGAGGTCTATCGCGGGTTCGAAATCGAACTCGACCAATACGTGGCAGCAAAGGTGTTGACCAAGCGCCTCGGGAGCGATCAGGTTCGCAAACAGTTCGCTGCGGAGGTCAAGAGTATGGGTCGCGTGGCAAATCACCCAGCTATCGTCAAGGTTCACCGCACGACGGTTACGAGCACTCGGCATCCAGTAATCATCATGGAGTACCTCTCTGGGGGCACTTTGGCGGCGGGAGGCAAGAGCCTTCAACAGGTGCTTTCTGCTGGCGTTATGATCTCATCAGCATTGTCATGGATCCATGGACACGGCTCGTTGCACAACGATGTCAAGCCATCGAATGTGCTCTTGAGTCAGTTCGGTGAACCGAAGCTCGGAGACTTCGGAGTCAGTGCACTCATCTCAGTCGACGGTACGTCTGAAATCGTTGGCCTGTCATTCGAGTTCGCGCCACCAGAGGCTATAGCGGGTAATCCCGGCCCTCTTGGCGACGTCTACGCACTTGCAGGCACGTTGTACTGTGCCCTTTCGGGTGCATTCCCATTGCAGCGGTTGGGTGAGGACGCTGAGCGAATCAGTGACATCGATTGGGTCGGGCGGATCGAGAACAAGCACACGCGACCCGTGCCGCTTAGCGAGTACGGGCTTGCGCCTGCGGTCGATGACCTCATCGTCGGCGCAGGTCTCGCTCGGTCACCAGCAAACCGGCCAACTGCCGAAGAGTTTGGACTACGTCTACGCGAACTCGAATCGCGTCTTGGTTTCCCTTCGACAGCGTGGCCCGAGAGTTCAGCCCCGGCTCACGTCGTTCGGTCCCCAACGTCGAATCCGGATCCGAAGATCGAGAAGCTGGATGACGCTTCCGAGCGTGGCGTTGCCGATGGCGGTGGGAAGACACAAACGCTCCATCATCGCCAAGCTAGCGCCGTCCAGCCACCGCCGGAGTCGGAGTCGGAGGGTTTCCAGAAGATCTTGCGCAAGGCCAGAGAACTCGATGTTCGGATCCTCGCCACGGCTGGTGGAATCACTGCAGCGCTCATTCTTGTTGGCCTGCTCGTTCTTGGGCGAGGTGCTGGTCCGCCGCCTCCAACCGATTCGTCGTTTCCGGCCGTTGTGCCGACTCTTGAAGCCCCGACGCTCGTTGTGGCGCCCGAGAATCTTCGGATCAAGCGTGTTGGTGACGGCACCGCCGTGGTCAGTTGGACTGATCGCAACACGGTCCCGCCAATCTTTGAACTCCAGTTCATCGATGAGTCTGGCGCGCTCAGCCGCTTCGAACAGACCGAGATGACAGAGTTCACGATCCCTGCGATAGCTGACATCGATGCGCCATGTCTGGTGTTGCGAGCTATCGGTGAGCGCGGTCGGATCTCGAGCGACGCCGGACCCGTTTGCCTAGATCCAAAGCTCGGCGATGCTCCGATCATTGCGGTGGTTCCTCGCAGCTGTGCTCCAGGTGCATGCGATTTCCGCATTGAAGCGTCAAACTTCTCTGCCGATCAGACGGCCTCGATCAGGATCGTTGGTCCTGATGGGGTCGATATCAATGCCGAATTCGGTGGCGCCTACGAAACCACGGCGGCGGTTCGCCTCGACGGTTCGATCAACTGGTTCTTCGATCCAGGACCAGCTGCAACGCTTGGCGTGTACACCGTCGAGGTCACGGACAATCGGACGGCTCTGTCGAGCGTTGGGATCTTCCAACTCTCCGCTGCATAGTTGGATTGGCGCTCCAATGTCGTTCTGCTAACCTCGCCCGAGTTACGGCTGACAAATTGGGGTGGCGAATGTCCGAAGAACGAGCTGCGCTCGCCTTCCAGAAGATCTTCAACGATGTGCTTGATAGCGTTGAGCAAGTAGTCATCGGTAAGACGGATCAAATTGCAATGGCGTTGTCTTGCCTGTTTGCGGAGGGGCACATCCTCCTTCAAGACAACCCGGGAACAGGCAAGACCACTCTGGCAAAGGCCATCTCGCAAAGTATCGGCGGCAAGATGAAGCGGGTGCAATTCACTCCTGACCTGCTTCCTGCAGATGTAACTGGCGGTCAAATCTACAACCAGAAGAGCCAAGAGTTCGAACCCAGGCTTGGGCCTGTGTTTGCAAACGTCGTCCTTGCGGACGAGATAAATCGAGCTTCGCCGAAAACTCAATCCTCGATGCTTGAGGTAATGGAGGAGCGACAAGTCACTCTTGGCAATTCAACATTGCCGGTGCCGAGACCGTTTGTAGTGATCGCAACGCAGAACCCGATCGAGCAGGAAGGTACGTACCGCCTACCTGAAGCTCAACTCGATCGTTTCCTGATGAGACTTAGTCTCGACTATCCGGACCGTAGCGCCATGATCGATGTGCTCCGCGGCGGCTCGGCGGGCTCGATTTTGGACGAGATGCAACCCGTTGTTAAGTCAATGCGAATGATGGAACAGATGATCGAGTGGGTGCAGTCTGTGCATGTGCCTGACGGGATCCATGAATATATTGTGGACATCGTGGAGGCCACGCGCCCCGGGAAACAAGGCGCTGTGGAACTCGGCGCCTCGCCGCGCGGCGCGATTGGCCTGATGAAGGCGTCCCAGGTGCGTGCAGCTTCAGATGGTCGGGACTTCGTCGAAGTTCAAGACGTGAAACAGGTCGCTGGCCCTGTGTTGGCCCACCGCCTCATTCTGACTGCAGAGGCGGAGTCGCAAAAGGTCACGGCGGAGGATCTCGTCGAGGAGATCGTCGATGCGACCAAGCTGCCTCCCGAACTCGAGATGAGTTGACGTGGGCAGCCGACTCGTTAGCGGTACGGCCTGGATGCTCATCGCAGTCGCCGTGGTCGCGTTTGCGGTTGCGGCAGCCATGGGATGGGTGGAGTTCTTCGTACTAACTGCAACAGCAATTGCGGCAATAGGCGCCGCAGTTCCATTCGTGGTCGGTGGAGGCGGTCTTGAGCTTGAGCGAGAACTTCCGGCTGGGCGACGAGTGACGGTTGGAGATGACGCGATCATCGCTCTGACGGCCAGGAATCCAACGTCGAAGTCGATCGCTGCAACCGTCATCGATGAACCGGTTGCAGGTGATTCCCGCTCGATTGAGATTGGGAGACTAGATGCCGGCTCCGAAGTGCCTTTGCCCTACCCGTTGCCTACCGAACGCCGAGCGGTCGTTCAACTCGGCCCCAGTACAGTGGCTCGTAGCGATCCCTTCGGACTGCTGCGCCGCTCCGTCGGCACGTTGGGGATAGATCGAGTGTGGGTGCACCCTCGATACCGAATAGTCAAAGAGCTCCCCGTTGGCTTCGCTAAAGACCTTGAGGGGCAAACGTTTGATAACTCGCCAGCGGGTGACATAGCGTTCCACACCATTCGCGAATACGCACCGGGTGATGACATTCGTCATGTGCATTGGATGTCGACGGCGCGTTCGGCCGACGGGACGATCATGGTTCGCCACTACGTCGACAATCGACGCCCAGCCTTATGCGTCGTCGTCGATCCTGGTCTCGTCTCGGCAGATGCGGATCTGTTTGAAAGAGCGGTCGAAGTGGTCGCGACCCTTGGAGTGTCCGGAATTCGACGCGACGTTCGCCCTTCGACCTTCATCGGAGATCGACAGGTCCTGGAAGAGAGCAGCAAGCAGCAACCCGAGGCCTTCCTGGACGAACTGGCAGGGTATGTGCCACAGCAAGACGTCACATCGGAAGCAGCCGTCGCACACGCTCTTCATGCGAGTCCCAATACGTCCGTCCTGGTGTACGTCACGGGTGCCCAAACCGTGTCGAGCGTGCGCTCCGTCTCGGACCGCTTCCGGCGTCGCAAGAGGATGCTGATTGTCAATCTCATCGCTGAGGACGAGCCGATCAAGATTCCAAGGGTTCCGACCTTGAATGTCAAAGGACTCGCAGGGTTCGTGACTGCTTGGAATGCGCTCTCATGAAGCGACTGCTCCGCTTCGTCCACTTGGGCGAGTTGAGCATCGGTTTCGTAGCTGCGATGTGCTGCGTAGCCCATCTCGGCTACTACTCGGTGTTCCTGTCTTGGGGATTCATGGTCGTGGTTGTTGTCAGCGCCGTCGGCGCTTCGGCCGTTCATATCTTCGTGCGTCGGCGTCAGCTGCTGCTCGGACAGGCCGCTCTTGCGTACACCATCGGGTTCGTCCTTCTCGGGCTTCTGGCTACCCAATGGCCGCTCGGCTTCGGGGCCTTTCAAGGGTTCGGTCGAGATGTCACCGCTGGCTGGACCAACCTCTTGTCGTCCCAGATCCCGACTGCACTCTCACAAGACGCACGAGCGGTCGTCTTTGCAAGTGCGTGGGTGACCTCAGTGCTCGCCTTGGAATTGGACCATCGGCTGCCGTACTATGGCGTCGCCCTTGTCGGGTCTCTTGTCGGTTTGGTGTCGACATCGTTGCTTGCGACCGAGGCCCGCTTTGCGGCGCTCGTTCAAGGCCCTGTGCTCATTGGGTTGACGCTTATCCTCGCCGCAACCCAACGGACGGCGAGCGAACGCACGCGAGGACTCACCAGGACACGGCGGTCATTCCACGGGCCCGCGAAATGGGCGATACCAGCGGTCTTGCTCGGAGCGATTGGCCTGGGGGGCGCCTTGGCCGGACCACAGCTGCCGCTGGCCGATGACAGCGAACGTTTCGATCTCCGCGCCTATCAGGAGAATCCATGGGATCCGCTGGAGCAACCGAGTCCGCTGACAACGATCAAGGCGTTCCTCAAGGACGGACAGGACGGACTCAACGAACCTCTCTTTGTCGCCCGCAGCGACATGCCGATCACCCGATGGACCCATGCAGTCATGGCGTCGTACAACGGTGTCGTGTGGCAAGTCGCCGATCCTGTGCAAGCGACTCCCGCTCAGTTTGTGCCGATCGACCAGCAGATTCCGGGGTTCGCGAGCGGCGATCGCTATGAGTCTGCTGTCGAGGCGTCGATCACCATCGAGGGACTGACAGGGCCGTGGCTCCCGCACCCGGGTCGGCCAATCGACATCGAGCGGTCGCCGGGCGTTGAACTGCGGGTGAACCTCGCAACGGGTTCGCTGGCCAGCCCGATGGGTCTTCAAGAGGGCGACGTATTCATGATTCGGGGTGCGGTGCATCCCAGTGCGGGCGGTGGAGGAATTGGAGCGGACGTTCTCGTCGGTGACCCATCCGTCATCGACCTCACGCTGGTGCCGTCGAACATTACGAACCTCGCTGCTGAACTCGTGACGGGAATCGATGTAGGTGGCCCTCAGATTGCAGCGATTCGTGATGCCTTCGTTGTCGGCGGATTTTACGACATCAGCGAGTCCACCCCACCGGGTCACGGCTACCAGGACATAGCGGAGTTCATCGACGACACTGAGCACCTTGTCGGATTCGAGGAACAGTACGCGGCAACCGCGGCCGTGCTTGCTCGGGTGGCTGAGCTCCCGGTTCGTGTGGCCACGGGCTTTGTGATCCCAGAAGATCGTTACGAATCGGGCGAGGCTTCAGTGTTGCCGTCTGATGCAACTGCGTGGATCGAAGTATTGGTCGCAGGGGCTGGTTGGGTGCCAGTCGACGTTACCCCTGATCGCAGTCGCGAGCCGACTGAAGATATCCCGGGGACCGTTGTTCGAAGCGTTGCAATCCCGAACGAGCCGCCGCCTCCGCCACCACCTCTTGATTCGGATCCCATCGACGAGGAAGAGGAAGAAGAAGAGGACGAGGAAGACGAAGAAGACGAAGAAGCGCTCGTCGAATCACGCACGCTTTTCCAACGTCTGCTTGATAGGCCCGAACTCGTCGCCGTGGGCGTTGGCGTCATTCCGATGTTTGGTTTCGTCCTGTTGGCGGCCGCAACAGTGGCCATCAAGGCAGTGCGCCGGCGACGTCGGCGTCTAACGGGTACGCCTCGAAGGCGCGTCGTTGGGGCATGGGCCGAGTTCGTTGACCGATTTGAGGAGGCGGGGTACGTGGTACCGGTCAACGCAACGCCGCGTGAGCTCGCGGAACAGATCGCGCAGTCGGATGCAGTTTCAGAGCCCGATCGCGTGCGCGAGCTGGCACGGATGACAATTCGGGCAGCATTCGCCCGGACCGAACCGGCCGAGGAGGACATCGACCGAGCGTGGCTGTCCGCCAGCGAGGCATCTGCGGATGCCGTTGAGCAGCTCGGACCTCTTGAGAGGCTCCGTGCTCACTGTGATCCTCGGCCTCTGCGGAGCAGAAGAAAGGTAAGGGTATGACAGGGGAAACTCGCCATGTGTCCAGCGAAGAACTCGACCAGCTACGTCGCTCGGCGCGTCCGCATTCGCCGCCGTCTGCTCAGATCTCGTCCGAGGAACAAGTGCGCCCCTCGCATGGTGCTCCAGAGCGGAACCTACAGCCAGCGGGTTTCGACCCCGAGTCAATTTTACAGGATTGGTCGCCTGGGATGGAGCGCTTTCTATGGAAGGCGCCGCTCCGACTCGATACGCGTGTAGAGCCGAGGACTTCGCGAATAGCCGCCCCGCCTTCGACTCGGCGTGCGAGAGCTCTTGCAGTTGCCGTTCTTTTCTTTGCTGTGCTTATCGCCATTGGTCTCTACCTCGCCGTGCAGCTATTCGAGCCAACTGACGAAACTGGCGAGTCTCTCGCTTTGGTCACGATGACTGCGAGCTGGAATGCCTGACTCGACGACGAAGAGACGCACGACGACGAGACGGTTGATCGCCGAACAACCGCCGCACATCCGCTATGCCGCGTCGGGAGCGTCAACCACCGGTGTGGGTGGTTTGTGTGAGGACGCATGGTCAATTGGTGAGTGCACCTGGGCCGTCGCAGACGGGATTGGGTCAAAGCCTCGCGCTGTCGAGAGCGCCCGTTTTGCCGTCGAGGAATTCCAGCGTCTTGCGAACCACAACCTTGATCCGCTTGTCATCGCATCGGCGATCAACACGGCAGCGCTCCATCGACTCGGCAAGGATGGTGGCACGACTCTGGTGGTTGCTCTCGCTCGATCGGATGCGCTTGTGATCGGGCACTGCGGTGACAGCAGAGCATTGCTGTTGAGATCAGGCTCAGTGCGGCGTCTGACGAGGGATCACTCTTTGCGTGAATTTGCTCTCGATCTCGGCATGGACGTGAACGCTGGAGAGGGCTTGGACCCGGACGCGCTGGTTTCCCATATCGGAATGGAGGACGAGTTCCGGTTCGATGTCCTCGCCATTCCGTTCCCGGAGTCGAGCCGCCTCTTGCTAATTACCGATGGGATCTCAAAGGTGATGGATGAACAAGAAATCGCTGACGTTGTCGATGGTGTGCCATTGAGCATTGCGGCGAGAACCTTGACAGACCGCGCTGTTGCACGAGGAGCAACAGACGATTGCACGGCTGTTTTAATCGAGGAGTCGACATGACACCATTAGGGCCTCTACTGCAGTTCGAGGTGGGGGATGGCCGCTTGATTCGCCATGGCAACGCTGCCGTCTTCATCAGCGAACGCGATCGTGCTCAAGGCTTCATTGATACAATTTTGAACGCAGTACCGGGGACCGTCTTGCAAGTGGTTCAGGATCGTATTCTCGAATGCGACTTCGACACGTCAGCGCTCGTTGGGATCGAGTGGACGGATTCAGAAGTCGTCATCATGCTTTTCGGCGACATATCGGTTGCGACATCGGCCCGAACTGCTCCGACTCTTTCGGCTGCGGGGGCTGGCACCTGGATTGAACATCGGACCGCGGTTTCGAATGGCGTTTCGATCGCATCAGCTGACGCTGCACCCCTGGTCGACACCCAGCTCAGCGGCGGAGTGGTGCCTGCTGGTGGATTCGCGCTTGTGCTGGAACCAGCAGGTCATACGGCAATCCGGTCCGATCGGCCCGAGCGCGCGAAGCCCGTCACTAGGGCGGCGCCGAGCCATGACCAGGGACAGACTGAGGCAGGATCCGTGCCAATGGATCAAGCAGCCGGCAACGTCGTCGAACAGGTCGGTGATGTCGGCGACTCCTGGATGCAAACCGACGATGTCGCCGGTGGTATTGCCGAGGGCGGCTCCGGCGACCGAATCGTAGATCTGTTTGAGGACGCTCTCCCCGCTGCAACGGTGAGCCCTTTTGCCCGGCCGCCCTCTACTCCGGACCTGATCGAGCCATCTCGAGACCATGCTGCAGTTGCGTCGCAGGAAGTGTCGGTTCTTGTCGATGGGTGTCGGTGCGAAAGTTGTGGACTCGTCAACCGCCCGACCCTTACGAACTGTGCGCGCTGCGGTTCTCTAGACCTCGCGCCGGTTCAGGCGCACCCACGCCCAGTGGTGTGCAGGTTGGGCCTCCCCGATGGCTCGATCTTTGCCGTCACATCGCGGGTGGTACTTGGCCGTGACCCCGAAGTCGCAGACGGATCCGCGGCGGTCAGTATCGATGACCCTGAAGGGCTCGTCTCGGGAACTCACGCCGCAATCGAGATCGACGGTTGGGATGTTCGCGTCATCGATCTTGAGTCGAGCAACGGCACCCAGATCCGGACCGCGTTTTCTACAACAGAGGTCGAGCTAGGCACTCCGTACCTGCTCAGCGTCGGCGACGAGATTGAGCTTGGGAGCGTCTGGGTCACTGTGCTTTCAGCAACGGAAAAGGGTGAGTCTCAGTGACGAAACGGCTTAGCTCAATCATCGGTGCCTTCATCGCTGTGTCGGTCTTGGCGGCCATCATCGTTGTCGCAATCGAAGCCGATGGGCGCGAAGGAACCGAAACGACGAGCAACGACGGTGGGGCATGGCTCGTGAACCGCAGTAAGGGGACTATCGGCCACGTCAACTACCGAGTCGAAGAATTGTCCAGTGCCGTGCGCGCGTCGGAGCCAAATCTCTCGTTTGACGTGTTTCAGCCTGGCGATGCCGTCGTTGTGCACGAACCCGCAACCTCGAGTCTGAAGGTCTTGGACCCGCGGACGCAGCTCGTCTTTAATGCAATTGACCTTCCTGGCTCTGCCGAGGTGTTCGAGTTCGAGGGCGGGCTCGTGGTGGTGGCTCCCAGTCCCTACCGCGTGTGGCTTCTTGGCAACGCGACGCTCTTCGAGACTGAGTCTGTCGAATCACTCGACCCAGCCTGGGTAGCCGAGGACGGGTTTTCGGCAGTTGGTCTTGATGGCCGTATTGCCGTGTTCGACAAGATTGAGCAGACGATCACCGTCCTCGACCCCAGAACGCAACGCCCAGAGTGGGCGACTGTCGCAGCCGACGTCGACGAGCTTCTTTGGGATGGGGTTTCGCTCGTCGTGCGGTCCGGGACACGAGTTGGCGTAGCGAACAAGAACGGGGTCTCTTACGCGTCTCGCGACGTCGAGGCTTGGGAGTTGACGACATCCCCGGCGGAGTATGGAGACGGGACAATCGTTGCCTTGGCCCAAGGCGGCGCCCTCAATCGGATCGACGCCTCGACCGGCGAATCGGCTCTGCTTGCCGATCTTGAGGGCGCTCGCTTTGTGGCGCCGCTCGAGCATCGCGGTTGTGTCGTTGTCGTCGCACACGACCCACCGACTCGGTGGGATATCTGCGGCACCGATATCAAGGAATACCCGCTGGATGCGTCGCCGGGTGCCGTCCTACGCCTGCGTGTTGTCAACGGATGGGTCTGGGTCAACAACGTCAGCGATGGCGAGCTTTGGTACGTCGACACTGACGGTCAACTGGGCAAAATCGATGACTGGGGGGCCGTGCTGCCTCAGGAGATTGACCCGAACGACCAAACGTTGGCACCAGTCGACGCCGACGATGCGATTGAGGACCAGGTCGAGAATGCCGACGCCGACGATTCCGTAACCGTCGAGGCGGACGAGTTCGACGAGGACGGGATTAACCAGCCGCCGGTTGCCTTCGACGACGATCAGCACGAAACGCACGTTGAGCGTCCGATCGTCATCGACGTGGTCGACAACGACGAGGATCCTGACAACGATGTCCTGCTCGTGGCGGCACTGCAAAACCTATCCGCCGACAACGCTTCGGTGGTTAAAACGATTGACGGGACTGGGGTTCAAGTAACGCCGTACGCCGGTTTCGAAGGTGTGATCCAATTCCAATACACCGTGACCGACGGCAGAGGTGGAAGTGATACAGCCACTGGGTCTGTCGCTGTGCGGTCTAGAACAGGAACCGTGAACTCACCACCGGTGGCTGAAACCGATGTCGCCTCGATCACGGCGGGCGAAAAGATGCGCATCAACGTCCTTGCTAATGATTTCGACCCTGACGGTGACACGATTCTTCTACTCGGAGCGGAAGCGCCAACCGGCGTCATCAAGTTCGACCCTTCTGGCCTCGTTATTTTTGAGCCTGAGTCCACGAGCGAGGAAGGCCGCACGGAACTCACCTACACCGTTGCAGACGAGTTCGGTGAAACAACGACGGGCCGAATCATTGCTGAGGTCCGCCTGAAGGAGTCGAATCAGAAACCCGATGCCCGTAACGACGGCGGGGTTACGGTCGTTTCCCAGCCCATCAGACTGAATCTGCTGCTCAACGACACCGATCCCGACGGAGACGCGCTCTTCGTGGCGGAGCGCCCGACCCTTCTGTCTCCGACCGGCATCGACGTCTTTACCACGATCACTCCCGATGGCGAGTTCGTGTTTATCCCGGAACAAGCTGGTACCTACATGTTCGCCTACGCAGCGTCAGACGACGAGGCCGTCGATATTGCTCGAATCCGAATTGAGGTCGGAGAGTTGGCAGGCAACAGCGCGCCGGTGGCCATTCGCGACGATGTGACGATTCCGGTCGGTGAGTCCCGCATCGTCTACGTCTTGGAGAATGATGGTGATCCTGATGGCGATGTTGTGGGCATCGTCGATCTCAACGTCGCCCCTGGCTCAGGACTACGCGTCGAATCATTCTTTGGCGTCGGCTTCCGAGTTTTCGTCGACGAGGCCGGACCTGCGCAGCGGTCCTTCCGCTACGCAATCAGCGATGGTGACTCGGATCCGGTGGAGACTGTCGTCGTGGTCACTGTCGCTGATGCTGCGACGCTCAATCAGCCGCCTGTCGCCGAACCCGACGTGGTCGATGCGCGTCCTGGTGCGCGTCTGACGGTGCCAGTTCTCGACAACGACTTCGATCCCGAAGGCGGGTCGCTCGAAGTCGTGGGGTTTACGAATCCAAATGGCGCTGCAGTTGAGCTCGGCCCGCGCGGTCAATCCCTTCGCATCAACGTGGCTTCTGATGCCAGAGTTGGCTTCGATATCGGCTATGACGTCGCCGACGAACAAGGCAACCGAGCCGGCTCGCTGGTCAGGGTGCGAATCGTGCCAGACGGCGATCCGAACCGGCCACCTGTTGCCAGGCCCGACGACGCTCGAACCCAGTTCGAGACTGATCTCTCGGTTGCCGTCATCAACAATGACAGCGACCCGGATGGCGATGCGATCACGGTAGAAAGCGTGACAGCGCAGCCGATGAACGGCATAGCGAGGGTCGATGCGCTCACGGGCGAGGTTGTGTACAGCCCGTCGCCGGATTTTGCCGGAACGGATCGTTTCACCTACTCCATCGTCGACTCGTTTGGGGCCAGAAGCGAAGGGGACGTCTTGGTGGGCGTCATGCCACGCGTCGGCGAGAACCAAGATCCAGTCGCTCGCGACGACTCGCTCCTGACAACCGCCATCGGCGTAACCACTCTCATCCCAGTCTTGCAGAACGACGATGACCCAGACGGCGACCAACTGCGGGTCCGCTCAGTGACCGCGGCTGACCTCGGCCAAGTTGTCATCGGCGTGGACGGCGGCTCGCTCACCTACATTTCGCCGCCCGAACTCTCTGACGATCAGGAGATCGCGTTCGACTACGAGATCACCGACGGTGCTGGCGGGAGCGCGACTGCGACCGTCGTTGTGCTGATTCAGCGAACCCCGGAACGCACTGCCGGATCACCAATTGCTATTGACGACCTGGTCGACTCGACACGCTCCGATACGTCGATCGAGGTCGCTGTAGTCGACAACGACTCGGATCCCAACGGTTCCGTTGACGTTCTTGTGGTGACGGTCTTCGATCCAGCCTTGACGGTTGAGGGCCAGGTGGTGGTTATGGAAGCTCCAGCGCTTACCACGGAGTACCAGTACCAAATCACCGACGAAGACGGCAATACCGATGTTGGTCTCATCATTGTCACGGTTGTCGATCCTCAACCCCCAGTTGCAGTCGATGACAGCAAGGGCCCTGTCCAGACCGGCGATCTCGTGACTATCGATGTACTTGCGAACGACTACGACCCCGATGGCGAACCCGGCGGCCTGACCATTGTCTCGACTATCGGTGCAGGGACGCGACATGACGGAGCGCTGTTTCAAGTGACTGCGCCGGCCGAGTCAACGCAGTACAGCTATGTCATCGAAGACGCTGATGGCGAGCAGGCCTCGGCGACCGTCTCACTGAACGTCGCTGACAATCGGGCGCCCGAAGTCGAGGAATTCACCGTAACGACGCCGTTCCAGACGTCAGTCGACATCGACCTTGCGTCTCTCGCAACTGACCCCGACGGCGACCCACTCCTGTACTCGTGCTGTTCGAGCAGCACCAACGGCACACCGCAAGTGATCGACGCTGGCGAAGGTATATTGCAAATTAGATTTACCCCGGATGACGGCTTCGACGGGCCTGCGGTTTTTGCCTTCGATGTGTCGGATCAGGTGGGGCACGACGTGTCCGCCGCAGTCACTGTTTTTGTTGAGGCGCAGCCGAACCGTCCGCCAATCGCTGTCGACGGTTCGCTTGAGGTCCAAGTCCCTCGTAACGGTGCACCAGCCGTTGATTCGACAATTGATCTCGCGACGCTCAGCGAGGACCCTGATGGAGACGACCTGCAGTGGTCGGTTCAGGGTGCACCAGGACAGAACCTCTCGTCCAGTATCCAGGGTTCCACACTGCGTGTTACGGCGAGTGATCAGTCGGAGGCGGGCACTACGTCAGCCCAATGGACTGTGGCAGACCCCGACGGGGAGACGTCGACTGGAACCGTCGCGATCGTGGTCACCGAAGCTCAGAACGAAGCCCCGACAGCGAGCGATTCGACACTCGATCTGCCTGCTGGAAATAGCGAAGTGATTGATCTCGCTGCACTCGTATCGGATCCGGATGCCGATGAACAGCTGACCTTTGAACTCGTTGGGACGCCAAGTGGAGCTGTGACCGCGACCCAAACAAGCGACGTCGCCGCCACCGTCAGCGCAGCCGTGAGCGCGTCGGGCGAGTCCACGACTCTGAGCTACTCGGTGACCGATCGAATGGGCGAGAGCGCAACGGGCACGGTCGCGATCGCCGTCGTTGACCCCGATCGACCGCTACCCCAGGCGGTCGACGATGCCGCGACAACATTGCAGGGACAACAAGTCGAGATTCCGGTACTAGCCAACGATCTAGATCCGATCGGTGAAGGGCTCACAATCTTTGATCCCGGAGCAACCTCTGATGGTGCGGTGTCGGCTGCCGGTCAGGTCATTTCCTTCGATCCTGAGCCAACGTTCTTTGGAACCGCAACCTTCACCTACACGATCCGGGATGCCGGAAATGTCCCGACACGCGAATCTTCCGGCGTCGCAAACGTCGAGGTGACTGGTCGTCCGGATAAGCCGAGTCCTCCCGTGTGTTCGCCGGACTCCACCCTCGCAAACCTCACTTGGACAACCCCGGCAAACAACGGGGCAGCAGTCGCTGGCTACGAACTCGATCATGACCAAGGGGGAACACAGGCGCTGCCGGTTGCCAACAGCTACATCTGGAACGACCTCACGAACGGGATTGAATACACATTCCGAGTTCGCGCTGAGAACGCTGCTGGCTGGTCAGAGTGGTCAGACTCCTCGCTTGCATGTCGTCCGGATCGCGTGCCCGAGCGACCCTCTCCGGTCCAGGTGAGCCATGGAGACAAGCAGCTTGATGTGAGCTGGAACGTGCCAGTCAACGAAGGCTCAGCAATTGAAGAGTACGAGCTGCGTATTGGCGGCGGCATCACCCAGTCGTCCATCGACACGGAGTTCCCATGGACGGGGCTCACAAACGGCACTGACTACACCTTCCAGGTTCGAGCCCGCAACCTCGCTGGCTGGTCGGAATGGTCAAATGCTTCGGCTCCGGAGCATCCATCGACAATTCCGGCAGCGCCAGCAATCGGGACCACCACTCGGGCCGGATTGATCGGAGCCACTGCCAGCGGCATCCTTGAGGTCCACTGGTCAGCTGTCCCAGTCTCCGCTGACGGTGGTGACACGATCACCGAGTACGACGTTGAGCAGCGAGGCGGCTCAACGATCAAGGTGTCTGGCGCTAATTCGAACTCCTACTTCTGGTCTGGTCTGCCCAACGGCGTCGAGTACGAGTTTCGTGTTCGGGCCATCAACCGTGATGGGCCAGGACCCTGGTCCGGTTGGTCCGCGCCGCTCCCTGCTTGCACAACACCAGGCGCTCCGACCGGAGGCAGCGCAGTGCGGGGCGACCGGACCGCAGATGTCAGCTTCACAGCGCCGGGAAGTGATGGAGGCTGCGAAGTCACCCACTACGACACACGAATTGCTGGTTCATCGGGCAATGGAACGCTACACAACGCTCCCGGAACGAAGACCGTCACAGGCCTGACGAATGGCACGTTGTATGCGTTCGATATACGGTCCAACAACGCTATTGGGCCGTCGGCGTGGGTGAGGACGAACGGCGTGACGCCGGCTGGTTTGCCGATTTGCGGATCGAGTTTGACGTCGACATCCATTGGCCATACCTCTGTGGCGTTGCAGTGGAGCGCAGCGAACTTCAACGGCGGTAGTCCGCAGGGATATGAGCTCCAGGTGAACAGCGGATCGTGGGGGGCCTTCACTTCAGGTACGCAAGGAACACGAAGCGGGCTGTCGCAGAACACGAACTACACGTTCCGAATCCGCGCTCGCAACGAGATCGGCGTTTCGTCGACGTGCGGAAGTGTAAGTCGCCTGACTTGTGGGACGCCGCCGCAAGCACCGCGTCCTACCTGGACGAGTGTGAATCAGAGCAACAACTCGCTCACTGCCAGCTGGGGGGTCGTCACCGTGCCGTGCACGTCCCAGTCGGGGGTGGCGTCTAACTACGGCGTGACACGTTACGAAGTTGACCGAGATCCAGGGTCGACTTCCAACAATGGTACGAGCCGCAGCAAAGCGTGGTCGAGTCTGTCTTCAGGCTCCTATCGAGCCAGAGCTCGAGCGTGCAACACGGTTGGCTGCGGATCATGGAGCAGCTGGAGTGCTTCTGAGACGATCGACCCTGATTGCCCTCAAAGTTCGTGGACTGTCTATGGCCAGACGATGGATCCCAATCTTCCTGGCGCTTCCATTAGGAGCACGCCCGGGGGTGCGGTTGTCGGAGGGTTGGGCCCTGGCCAAAGCGCGACGGCTGTGGCCTGGACCACCGGACCAGCTCTGTATCCGGGGAACCCCTACCCGCAAAGCCTCGGTCTCTACGTTCGACTGACCGGACCCGTGAATGGCTACGCAATCATTGCCGGTGTGCAAGGGAGCCCGACCACCGCTTGGGCGAACCCTCTCTACTTCGACAATCTTGCATGTCGGGAGTAGCGAAAGGGGCGCCAAGTTCGAAGGTCCTGTCGGGAGCGTGCCGACGACCCTTAGGACTTGGTGGCAGCCGGTATTGGCGACTGCCGGCAGGGAAGTCTGCGGGTGGTCTCAACAATTGACCCGCTGGTCTAATTGCTGTATCGTCAGCCCGTCGGCGGGCGATTACGACTGTTCTCTGACGTAGTTCTTTAGCGAAGGAAGAGAAATATGGCTGAGATTAAGCTGAGGGCAGACGAAGCCCGCGAGATGGCTACCCACGTCAAGGATGAAGGCACGACCGTTCAGGAACAGATGGACGGGCTGCGCGACTATCTTGGGAATCTGGCGGATGCGTTTACCGGCCAATCGGCTACGGCGTTTGAAAACGCGTTCGCTGAGTGGAAAGGATCAGCTGATCAGATGATGACCAGCCTTGATTCCCTCGGTGAATTCCTTAACCAGGCCGCCAACATTATTGAAGACACTGATCAGCAGATCGCCGGGCAGCTAGCAGGCGGCTGAAGCGCCTACTTGTGTAACTGATGGACATAATCCGAGTCAACAGAGAGTTTCTCCTCGGGGTTGCAGCTGACTTGGACGACTTGGCGGCGGAAATTTCCCATATCTCGGCTATCCGGGGTTCTCTATCGTCCGCTCCAAAGGTCGATTCCGCTCACCGTGAGTTTGAAGGTCGTTGGGACGAACGGCGAGAAGAATTGGGCGAGGAGCTAAACGTACTGGCCGTGTCCGTTCGGAACGTGATGGCGTCGTTCGAAGAGGCGGACAGCACCCAGGCGGAGCAGCTACAGGAATTTGCGAGATGATGATGTCTGATGGTCGGTAGGAACCCGGCATCTGGAGGATCGCCGGTTGTCGGACTGCCTTCCGAGTTCGAGCATTTGGCGCAGCGCTATCGAGATGTTGAGCGCAGCGTCCAAGCAGTCGCTGGTACCTTCCAACAGCTTAAGGGCCCTGACCACTTTGCCGGTGAGGCAGCGGAAGAGTACCGGCGCAAAGTCGTCTTGGTACGCGATCGCGTTGCAGACGTCGCTGTAGTGGCCGATCAAGTCGCTCGAATCTTTGAATCTCACGCATTCAAGCTGGAGGATCTCAGGTCGGCGGCGAAGTCTGCCGTGGCACGCGCCCACACGAACTGGAATGACGCTCGAACCGCAGACCAGCGACTCGACGTGGCAATTGGCGAACTAGATTGGGCACAAAGCCAGATCGAGTACATGCACTCAACTGGTGCATCGAGCACAGACCCTTCTCTCTATAACTACTGGAGTACTCGACGCCAGGACGCCGATTGGGAACATCGGTCGGCGGTTGGTGGCCTCGAAAGCGCCGAGCGAGCCCTCGGTCAGTCTGAGACTCAGCTCGATGCTCTCGGCGCCGACGAACATGAGCTCAACGACTTCACAGCGGGGTGTCTCGAACAAGTTGATCTGTGGTCGATGTCGGACCCAGGCTTTCTAGAGAAGCTCGGCTCTGTCGCGTTGGACGCGATCACGTGGATGGATGAGCTTTCAGAACACATCTTGTTTGCGTTGGAAGTGCTCTACGAAGTGCTTGACGTCATTTTGCTCGCGATCGGTGTGTTCATCGCTGCCGTGATAGTTCTTGCTCTTGTAGTCGGGACTGGGGGCACGATCATCCCGCTCCTGTTGGGTGCCTTGCCGGTCCTCTTGCAGGTGTCTGCGTTCTTCGCACTCCTGAAGGTCGCAACCGGTGCAACGCTTGCGTCGCATGGTCGGGTCGGATGGGGCGAGGTTGCCGTGGACATCGCCTTCCTTGCGCTAAGTCGGGTGCCATTTCAAAGAATCGTCGTTTCTGCGGCGAAAGCAGGACGCATTGCGCCATCTGCCTTCCCGAAAATGTTGGAATGGGCGACGCGATTGGACGCTGCAAATGAGCTTGTGGACCCTGCAAAGGACCTGTGGAAGTTTGGCGGTGGGCTGGTCCGGAACTGGAGCGAGCCGTCCCCCAACGGTACATCAGCTACCAGCGCTGAACCGGTCGGAGACACTGACAGGAATGACGGATCTTGGCGTGAAGGGACTCCGTGTTGGCTTGGGCCAAGCCTGACACCGCCAGCACCGAATTGGACTCTGACCCCAAATAGCGATCCAGCCCACTGCTTCGTATTGCCCTACTCAAGCCCGACCGGTCCCGTCTCGAACCAACGAGATGTACTCGTTCCGTTCCGGGGCGAGGATTCGACACTATGACGGGCCTTCCGGATTCGATAGCGATTGCTCTGCCGCCACAGTGGACAGATATTCCACTCGATCAAAAACTTCGTGGGGCAATGGTCGACAAAATGATCTCAGACCTGGCCGAGGCAGGGGTTTCGCGGGCACAACAGCGCCAAGCCGAATTGATGCTCGCTCGCTTGGCTTGGTTCGCTCGGCAGGAGTCGATTCTCAGTCTCAGTTCATACATCGGTCGAGTGGCAGCGGACAGCGATGAACTCGTACTTGCCTCGATGGTCCTCTCATCTCGATCCCGACAGGAATTGTCGTTGTCGACTCGGTTCGGCACGGCGTCGATTATTGCGGCCATGGAGAACGGCGACGATTCCGAAGACTCGGCAGGGTCGTACTCGTGGATTGAGCCTCCCGAAGAAGTCATGTTGCGAGAACTCCGGGCTGTGCGACTTCGAAGACTCTTGAGTTCTTCGTTGGTGGCCGCTGAAGAATTGAAGCTATATACCGAGTCCTACCTCATTCCCGTCGCAGAGGGCGAAGGGCTCGTAACGCTTCAGTTCGGCACGCCAAATCTTGAAGAGTCAGGGAGCTTTTCGACACTCTTTCAGGCAATCGCTGAGTCCCTGCGAGTTCTCTACCCTGGTGACCCAACATTCGCGGTGGACAGTGACACCAAGGCCGGAGTTGACGGTGAGTGAACCTGAGTCAGTTGATGATCGCCTGATATCGAAAATTCGAGAACAGTTCGCGCCGCGAGAAGAAGCGAAGCCGCACCCGCTTGTCCACCCAGCGCCTTCACAGCGCCCGAACACGCCTCAGAGCTATGGGCACCAAGTAGTCGCATCGGTAGAACGGCTGCTTGCAGCCGCAGATACTAAACATCGGCATCCCTAGCTGAATGACCACCTGGCGAATTGATGTTCGGGACCAGTCGGGTCGAGACCACGCTGCTGTCGTTCATGCGGAGGAAGATGCCACGTGTGGCGATCTGTTCGAGGTTCTGCAGCGCTTCGGCATCCAACACTCACAAAATTTTGGGTTGCGGGAGCTGGAACCGCTAGCCACCAGCCACTTGCTTCAAGGATCAGTACTCGGGGGGCAGATTAGACCCCCAGCGTCACCTGGCAACTATCTCGTCGTTGTCGCCGGACCAGATACTGGTCGATGGAAACTGCTTGGAACAGATTGGATTACCGTCGGGCGCGACGACTCTGTTGGTTTGCCCGTGGCGGATGACACGTTGTCGTGGCACCACTTCAGGGTCCGTGTTGATTCGACAACGGCGTTTGTCGAGGACCTCGAAAGCACCAATGGCACCGACGTTGAGGGCCAACGGATCGAAGGTCCGGTTTCCGCCGGCCCCGGAGCGTACATTGCGGCGGGTTCTTCGACATTTGCTTTCGTGCACGTCGATCAAGACGATCTGCCAGCCCGACCCCGCAAGTCTGGCGCGACAAATCACTTTCAGCGACGATTCCGCGATGCACTTCTCCCACTACCGAGTTCGGTCGATCGACCAGCCAAACCCACTACACAAAATGCCGCTATGCGGCGCCCTCTCGCGGCGTTCGCGATCCCGATCATTTCTGCCGTCGGAATGGCCTTGATAACCGGGCGCTACATCTTTCTGGCAGTGATCGCTATCGGTCCAATTTTCTATGCGGTCGACGGAGTGCGGCGGCGCAAAATCCAAGAACGCCAAGAGTCAGAGGACCTCGCAGAGTACAAGGTTGCGCTGGATCGATTCGAACGCGAGCTCGGAGCGAACCGGACCGAAGAACTTCGTCGGGATCGTTGGGTAGGTGCCCCACCGGGGCTCTCCTCGCTTCTAGCCGCTTTGGTCCATGAACGTATTTGGGAGCGTTCGCGTCGCGACGCCGACTTCTGTCGGCTCGCACTCGGCTTGGCCGATCGAAAGTCCGCGATCGAGTCGTCAGGACGCAGCGACCCAGACGTGACCGACAAGACGGCAACGCAGTGGAAGATGGTCGTAGGCCATAGCTTGGTCTCGGCAGGTCCGTTGTCGGTCCGAGGGCCCGTTGAGCGAGTGCGTGCGACGGGCCGCGCTCTTCTCGTAGACCTTGCGGTCTCGCAGTCGCCCGATGACCTTCAGGTCTCAGTGTTCGCCACAGAGGACTCAGCCGAGGCCTGGCAAGCGGCGCGCTTTCTGCCTCACACAGCGCTTGGTGATGAGCTCAACCGAATCTATGTATCAGAGCACGAGCGTCGCCGCGGCATGGAGACTCTCGGAGCTGAAATTCGCGCCCGCAACAACTCCGACTCCGAGTCTCATGCAGGCCACCCGGTTCATGTGGTGCTCATTGATGGGGCTCACACAATCGGAGTCGCTGAGCTTCGGGATCTGCTTGTCGATGGCCCTGCTGCTGGCATCGTGGGCGTTGTCCTAGATGCGGTCATGGTCCCAGAGGGTGCCGAGGGGGAGTTGGTTCTTGGCCCGCCTGATTTAGGATCGACGTTTGTAAGCCGTCACCAGCCCGAAGTCGACGATCTGAACGCCTGCGAGATGCAGGAACGAACGTTTGTAGATGTATGCCAAGCATTGGGTGCCTTGGAATCCCCATCGGGTCGGAATTCGGTCGATCTAGATAGCGCTGAAATCAGACTCGTTGATCTGATTGACGCCCCAGTTGATCTCAAGGACTCAGGCCGACTCGTTCAAGCGTGGCAGCAAGGCGAGCACGACGCACGGTTGCCAGTTGGCGGATTTGGAGGACTTCCGACCGAGATAGACCTCATGAGCGACGGACCCCACGCCCTCATCGGAGGTTCAACGCGGTCGGGAAAGACCGAGTTCTTAAAGACGCTTTTCATATCGGCTGCAGCCCGGCATCATCCCGACGATCTCTCGATCGTGATCGTTGACTTTAAGGGCGGTGTTGATCATGATCTCTCCGCTCGGTTGCCGCACGTAATCGATCTGTCAACGAACCATGACGTTGCAGCATTTCTTCGAACTATTCGGCTGATCCAGGCGGAACTCCAGCGACGCCAGCTAATGATGCAAGCGCAGGGGGCGGCGAACCTCGATGCATACCGATCTGCTCGATCCCAACAACCGTCGCTAAAGCCCCTTCCACGACTACTGGTCGTCGTCGATGAGTTCAGCGAGCTTCTGAGCAGCCCGGAGGGCAAAGAGAGTCTCGATGCTCTCGCTGGGATTACGAGGATCGGTGGCGGTCTTGGTGTGCACTTGTTGTTGGCGACACAGAGCTTTGAGAATCAACTTCCTTCCCAGATCGCCGTCAACGCCGGCCTGAGGATCTGTTTCCGGGTCGAGGAAGTCGCCCACAGCAAGGTTGTGCTTGGGTCTGGCGAAGCTGCGTCCATTCCAGGGGGTCTTATCGGTCGGGCCTTCTGGCGCTCGAAGGGTGGGCCCGTCCGCGAGTTTCAAGGCGCTCGAATCGCTGGTCCGCTTCCGGGCCGTGTCGATGGCGAGCTGTCACCAGTCACGGTGCGGCTGACTCCGCCGGGTGCGTTGGCAACGATGCAGATCGAGGAACGGAAGAAGGACCCGCCGGCTAAAGATACCGATATGTATGCAGCGATCGAAGTCATTCGGTCCGCCGCAGCAGCGAGTGGTTGGGTCCGGTCCGCGATCCCCTGGCCCAAAGAACTTCCATCCGGCCTGGACCTCATTGAGGTTCTTGAGAGAACAGAGGACCCGTGGTCGATTGGCATTCTTGACGACCCTGACCGACAAAGTCAACCGACAGCGGCCATTGAGCCGTACGGACCGAACCTCTTGTTCGTCGGGGCTCAGGATGCTGAGATTGGGCGGTTTATGCAGTCCGCTCTCGTATCGGCGATGGTCCGCAGGTCGCCCAAAGCCTTTCAACTCTATGTACTGGACTTCCTGAGCGATGGGTTGAATCTTCTGGCGGGCTTTCCGCATTGCGGAGGACTCGCAGAGCGCGACGAGTCGCTCAGCCTGAGAATGGTGAAGCATCTGCGAGAGGTGGCCGCGATCCAAAAGGCGAGCTTGCGCCAGTCCGGCCATTCGAATGCGTCAGAAGCGATTCGACACGGCGCTGTTCTGCCTGAGATTCTTGTCGTAGTGCACGGGGCGCATCGACTCGTCGCCACGCAGGCAAACGAGCAAAGCCTGGTAATGGCACCCTTGATGAACCTGATTGCCGAGTCGCAGGGGACGGGCGTTCGCGTGCTTCTCACCGGAACCCCCGGGCTTGCCCACACTCGTTTGGGCACTGAGATTGGGCGGCGATTTGTGTTCCGTTGTAATGACCGATCTGTCTACGGACCTTTGGGGGTGGCGACAGATGTTCGAGCTGGTCTTGATCAAACAGGTCGGGCCGCATGTAGCCGAACGGGTGCTCTTATTCAATTTGCTGATCTCCCGGAGTGCCCCGATGTTCCGCGATCGGAATTCTTGCGATGTCTCGCGGAACGACTCCGACAGGAACACCGGGAAAGCAGAGGTCCGACTCTTGTCCGGGAGGTTCCGTGGCCGCTCGCTGCGAGCGAAGTAGTTCCGAGCGATCCTGATCCACTGATCCACCTTCCGATTGCGTTCGCGGTCAATACCGACACCGAACAAATCGAGTGGTTGGACGTCGAAGAGGACGGACCATGCTTTGCGATAGCGGGGCCGGCCAAGAGTGGTAGGAGCAACGCACTCTTAGTCGCGACCGCTCTCATGATGCGGCGTGGCTGGATGGTGTTTGGAGCGACTGGGTCAAGACGGTCTCCGTTGAATTCATCCGAATTCGACGGCACGCTTATCGCCGATTTGAGCGAGCTGGAACGAGCTGGTCCGACCCCAAGTATTTTGTGCATTGATGATGTTCATAAATGGGAACCTGACCTTGAAGCGCTCAGGTCGTTCATGCAAGAGGGCCCCCCTCGTGCGCTCGTTTTCGCTGGTCCGACTGCATACTTCGCTGGTCGGCACGAGTTGCTGAAGTCGAATCCGCCGCGCTCGGCTCTCCTACTCGCTCCAAGAAGTGCGATGGACGGCAACGCGTTCGGCCTGTCGCGACTCGCGGCGGAGCTCACAAACGATCATCGCGCCGGGCGGGGATTGCAAGTCGTCAATGGAGAGATCGTGCAGGTACAAGTTCCCCTTCACGGCTAAGGGCGAACTTGATTGAAGCGCTCGGTGCACTATTAGGTGGAGAGCGTCACATCCCGTGGGAGAGTTGACAGCGCTGCGATGATGGTGGTGTGTCGGGTGGTTGTTCCGCCGTCACGTTTCTTCACCTGCGGTTGCCTGGTCTGGCCCGAACCGCTCAGCGATGAAGGAGTCAATCTCGTCGGCAGGGACTTCTCGGGTTGAGTTGTTGCGGCGAACGAAAAGCTTCTCGGTGTCCTTGAACGTGGACCACATCGGCTCAGCGGCTCTGGGCACGTTGATGCGGCAGACGTCGTGACCATCGACTTGTTCGGTTGAGATCGTGACGATCTTGACGAAGATGAACCCGAAGCGATTCTCAAGCATCGTGTCCATCCAGTTGACGTACCCGTCTGGCGTTGGTGGTTTGACCAGAGCGAGGTCGTGCTCTAAGCCCACGGGATACTTGTCGTCGTGCACACCAACGAGCAGGGTGCCGCCATTGGTGTTGGCGAAACCGGCCACGGTCTTGGCGACGATGTCTTCCATAAGCTTGTCCTTCTTCTGCTCACGAACGTTCCAACGGGCAGTCTGCTTGAATTCGACGGCCCGGTTCCCGTCGTTGCTAATCAGTTCAGGGACTGATGCGTCCCATGCCGACATGGCTTCGCCGAAAGCGAGCTCTGAGATCTTCACGTGCCATGCGAGATCGACCTGCGCTCGATGAATGTGGCGGTCGTTGACCTCTTCAACAGTCTTCGGCATCGTCAGGGTCGGCCTAGGTGCCAGCGCCTCGCTGTCGTCGTAGACACTCTGACCATCGTTGCCATAGTTCGAATACAACAGTTCGTAAATCTGATGCCGTTTGTCGTCGAAGATCTCAGGTCCGTACGCATCGGGCAGCCCCTCATCAAGAACGCTGCGGATAGCGACTCGCACGCCAGCGCGGCTTGACTCCTTCTTCTTCCAGTCGAGCACGAGCTTGTCCTCAACCTCGTCGAGTAGATCCTTTGCAGCGCTGCGAACCTTGCGAAGCTCTGCGTCGGTAAGATGCCTGTAGTCACGTGAAAGTCCCCAGTTCTAGTCGGCGGATTCCAGCGGTGGTGGCTACACGGGCTTGTTGAGGATGGTAGCGAACAGGTCGTGTGGTGTTTGCCAGTTGAGGGTCTTGCGTGGTCTGTGGTTGAGTTCGTCCTGGGCGGCTGCGAGGTCGGCTGGGGTGTAGATGCTGAGGTCAGTGCCTTTCGGGAAGTAGTCGCGTAGGAGCCCGTTGGTGTGTTCGTTGCTCGGCCGTTCCCATGGCGATCCCGGGTGGCAGAAGAACACTGGCATCGCAGTCGCTTCAGCGACGACGTGGTGGAAGCACATCTCGTTGCCCTGGTCCCATGTCAAGGATTGGCGGACAACAGCGGGCAGGGCGTCGAAGGTAGCAATGAGCTGATCACGCAACGTCGC
>Ga0079203_1000423_pt1 | contig 34303 bp, 54 predicted proteins | sample PorBlaMBantryBay_FD_68602 | JGI IMG/M metagenome (GOLD analysis project Ga0079203, IMG submission 68602) | Marine algae microbial communities from Bantry Bay - Bantry Bay, Ireland | ecosystem: Host-associated > Algae > Red algae > Blade | place: Bantry Bay, Ireland
AATTCCTTAACTGCATTACCTTGCAATCCATCTACTGGGCTATCATCTTCAAGAATAGATAAACCTAGTGAAGATAAAATAGCTCTTCTCTTTGCCTTTGTAATGCATTTCATTTCAGCATTCGCGCGGTCTTGACTTGTAATGCCGCCCATAAACAATTTTCCTACATCATCTGTAAATTGACCATTAGGAAATGTTGCACGCACCCTAACTGTTTTAATCATAGAATCAGTATCATAATGCTCTTCCATGATTTGGATTGTTAGTTTATTTTTACGAGCTAAAGAAAATGCAGCTTCTGCTGTTGCATATAAAACAGTTTTTCCCCTCATTGAAATAAATCTAAATGGATTTAACACTAATGGAATCTCTAAAGAATCGCACATGTGTTTAATGAATCTCATTCTGTCATCTTCACTGACCTTATCCCAATTTCCAGCCATTGAAGCCTTTACGGCTGCTGCTGGTAAAGCTCTTTGAGCTGCTTTTTTAATTTCCTGTGCTTGCTTTATTACTTCTAAATTTTCAGCCATCTTACTACCCTACAATCGGTTTTGATTTTTTAATAAACTTAATACCTGCTATTTCTATTGGCTCTTTGCCGTATGATTTTGCGATAGCATTTATTTTCTTCTCATTTAGTGTGTAGTAACTAACAGGAATGAGGGCCTTGTTTTCTATTTCCCAGTCATAATAAGTCATTTGACCTATAGTGCCTTCACTAGTTCGGATTGTTTGCTTTGCTACTATTGGTTTGTTTGCAATGCGTTCTGAGTTTTTGCTTAACTCTTTTGATTTTTCAAGAGCTGTAATTGATCCAGTTTCAATAGCTAATTGCTTTTCTTCTTTAGCTTTTGCTTCTAATTCTTTTACTTGCTTTTCTCTTTCAATTCTTGCTTGTTCATCAACTATAGCTTGCTGTTTATCCCAGTAAGCACCTAATTTACTTCTAAGGTTTTTATCTACTGATTCTAAAGGCTGTAAAGCACCTCTAATCATAGCTTCAAAATTTTTAATCCCTTCTTTAATAGGGCCTGTAACGCTGGTTCTTGCTGCTACTATCTTCTTTTTTCTATCTGAAATTAATTTTAGATAAGCCCCAACTGTTTGAGCATCGTTTTCATTCTCAACTTCTTTTGATTCAAACTTATATAATTCTCTAAGATCTAATAACTGTTTATCTATTTCTAATTTTTGATTTATCTGTACTGGTTCCATGTATTTTCCCTTCATGTGAATAATTTATATTATCTTTATACACACTAGGGGCGCTTTTGTCAATAGGTTTTAAAAGGCTCGCATTAACTTTGTAAGACTCTACAAAGTCTCTACCTAGCTTGCCTATTATTAATATATGCTTTTTCATATTTACACACTCGGAATGTTTTTTTATTTACTTTTTACAGCTTTCATAAGTTTTGCCTGTTATTGTTTCAAAAGCTGTCTTTTCTGCTTCTTCTCTAGACATTCCGCCCTCAAACTCCATAATGGCTGCACGTTCTTCATACTCTTCTTTTTGAGCCTCACTTATGAACACCATGCTATGATAAATAGTATCACTCACTAATTAAGCTCTTTTAATGGTTTGTTTATCGCTATATACTCTTCTAGTAATTCATGTTTTGTTGATAGCGCTTCGAACGCTTTTACATAGTCTTTACACAGCCAGTGTAGATTGTTTTGTGAAGCAGCACCCAATGACCTAAGGCCACCTATACAACGTAAAGCTTGTTTTTCTAAATCTGCTAAGTGGTCTATGTTTGCATTACTTCCAATTCTTTGAATTATCTTCATGATTCGATTAAACGACTCAACACCATAAATTTCTTTATTACCTTTGATAAATTTTAGAAGTTGAAAAGGTAAAGGAAAAAACCTCCATACGTCTTTAGTATCTTTTAAACCCATTTTAAAAGCGCGCTTAATTTCTTCTATAGTGCAATCATCTAAGGCATCTGCTGTGATCTCTAATCTTTCTGCTGTTATATTTTGATCATGTGGAAAAGCGTTTGCATAAAAATTAAGCGTCTTTAGTATTTCATTTTTTTTGCTCATTTTTTTCTCTTTCTTCAGATAACGCTATAGCTAGTTTTAAACGTGCTTGGCTTTTCTCGTGTCTTTGTTTTGCTTCATTGTATTGCTGATCATATGCCGTAATAGGTTTTGAACACCATTTATCAAGCCGCTCTCTTTTACCGAAAAGATACTCTATCCCATTATGTTTAGCCCTATCTTTGAAAGAATCGTTTCTAAAGGCTTTCACAGCGTTTAAAGCTTCTTCATATGAATAAGACGTTATAGCCTCTTTTATCCATTTTTTGCGTTGCGGTGTTAATTGGTACTTATTTGGGTTTTTATTCCATGACATGCAATATTCTTTAAAAATATCAAATTCAGGTCCAGTTTGCGATTTTGTGCAAATTGCCTTTGTAACTTCTTTAGATGACGCGACAGCTTTCTTGATGGTCATTTGATGGTCATTTGATAAATAAGAAAGTAAGGCCATTTTGACAATTCTTGTCTTAGTTGAATAAGTCTCTTTTACATGAGCATTTAGCATAGCTGCTAAATCCTTTTCTAGATTGATATGTAGTCTCATATACACATTTATACACATCTTTGTGCATAAGTACACATTTATGTGTATTTACTTTAAAAACTCAAGACACCTTGTGAAAGTCTTTTGATAGCAACATCACAGTAATTTTTATTCTTTTCGATTCCTATCGCTTTTCTGTTTAATTGTTTAGCTGCTAAAAGTGTTGTTCCTGAACCCATAAAAGGATCTAAAATTAAATCACTAAATCCTTCTTTATCAGCTTTTAAAATACACCACTTCATTAAATCAAGGGGTTTTTGTGTAGGGTGAAACCTTTCTTCTTTGCCTTTTCTTAACATGCCATGCCACATATGTTTATACATTCTGACGGCCATTTTTAAATTAGTCCAAGCAAGTTCGCAGTCTGCAAAATCTGTCGCCCCATTTACTTTATCCCAAACAAACCAACACGGCGAGGGAGGTAAATTATAATAATTACCCCCAAAAATTACACTTTTTTTACTTAGCTTTATAAAATCATTTATTGTTTCAATGTCTATTGTTTGATTATCCCAATCACTAACGCCGTAATCTTTACTTATTGCAAACTTGCCTCTTGATTTATTTTTACCATTTGCTTCACCTATCCCATAAGGTGGGTCAGTTAAAAATAAATCTACATTTTTTATTTCACCCAATACATCTACACAATTATTATTGTAAATTACTGTGTAATCATCCTGATAGTAAGGTTTCATTTATTTCAAAACCCCTGCGCCTTGTAATTCTTCCAACGCTTGTTGTGCTATTTCTTGTGTTGCAAAGCAAACCACACCCAAAGGAACACTACTAACCGAACCAGCCACCCTGTAATCGTTTAAATAAATATCGTAAAGAATCGCATACTTTTCACAATCTTCAGTTATAAACTCTTGTTTCCATCCCTTAGGATTTAACCTCTTTGCACACTCCCAAAGTGCTCTTTGTATCTTTTGCTTTTCTATTAAGTCGCTTAGGTTCCATGAGTTAGGGAAAACAATGTAATTATTTATTAGGCATTCAAAATCTTCTTTATACTGTATTGAATTAGGTGCATAACTAACAGCCTGACCATCTTCGCCGAAAATTTGAAAACCATCTTCATTTTCAGGAATCCAACGGCCACCATTTTGCTCTTTTTTTGTTAGCTTCTCTAAAGCCTTTGTGTTTTCTTCTATGGACTTGATTAATTCTTTTATCTTTTGTTCTTTATTCATCTCTTAACTCTTTTGCTTTTAACTCTAACTCTATGACAACATCTTCTTTATGGTGGATGTTAAGGCAACTAAGGATGTCATCTTCACACTGCAAAGCCATTGCTTTTTTTATAGCATCCTTTAATAAGGTATAGGTTCTATCTGGATAGATACTCAATTCAACCATTAACTTTACAACTATTTCATCAACAGGATTTAACTTTTCATCATTCATCTTCTTCTACCAACGTATAACAAGAACAAATTGGAGCATCTTCGCTTATTGGTTCGTCACAATCATCACAAAACCCACGCTCTATTTGAATATACCAATCTGCTAATTCACCCATTGTTTTTGTGTCCATATTTTTTAAGCCAAAAATTACATTGATTTTTTATAACATTAATATTCGTATTGCTCTCTACCGTATCGATCAATGAATGGGCGTGTTTTCTAGCTTCTTGCAATGTTTCAATTTCTTTGAGCATTTCTTCAAAATATAATGAAGCAAATAACGCAACTACATGAGAATCTTTTTTCTTAGTCATTTTTTTATATGTTTCTTTTAGTTTTTCTAAATCATTCATCTTCACTCCCAAACTTTTCTAGCCAAATACTTGGCTGACTACTATAATCAACATCATCATTAAGTACGTTGATAATCTTTTCTGCTTCTTTCTTAGCCTCTCTTAGCGTTTCAATCTCTTTGATAAGTTTAGGCATTTCAGTTAATGCTATTGTTCCTAAATGGTGTGTGTTTTCAAAATCAGACCTTTCATCGCCAGCCAACATTAAATCAAAAATACTTTCTTTTAACTTCTCTAAATCAATCATCACTTACCCCTCAAAATACTTATTAATCCACACTTGCAAAATTGCCTTAACTACTAACGGCGTACTTTCTTCATTGTTAATCGCTTCAATGCGTTCCTTAGCCTCACTTAATGCTTTCACCACTTCTTTAAAATTAAACTGATCACACTTAACAACATGATGAACACCTTTTTTATCCATGTAACTAACTGGTTGAATTTGTTTAAGTTTTTTTAAGTTAATCACTTTTTTTTGCTTTCTTCATACATACACAACACATTAACTAATGCTATAAACAGACACAAAATTGATAAGATTGTAAGCATTTTTTTAACTTGTTATTCTCATTTGTTCACCTGTAATTTTTCTTCTAATGACAGTTTTTTTTCTTTCAACTTTTTTTTTAAAGTTTTTTTTTAAAGTAATAGGCTTTTTAGTTTCTAAAGGTAAACGCCCTACTCTCTTAAAAAAGTTTCTTCTTTTCCAGTATAAATCACCAATTGAATGCATAAATACTGTTTCGTATTTTTGCGTTATCCATAGGTGAGCAGGATTTACACACCAAGGATTGCAACACTCCAACCACACTTGCGAACCTTCTTTTTTTTCTTCTTTAAAAAACAATTCGCAAACTATCGTTTTCCACATCACCCGTTTTTTTTTATACTTTGTTATTGGGTAATAACTTTTGTTTATTGTTTGTGGTGTTGACTCCCAACACTCACTTACATCATTAAACCATCTTTTTTTTTGTAACTTATCTAAGTTTAACTTTTTTTTTATTAGTTCAAATACTTCTGATTCTGTTATTTGCTTATTTTCCATTTAGGGTCTTAACTCTCTCTTGTTCTTATTAAGTAATACTCTTATGTTATCCCAATGAGTTTCGGGGCACGGTAAGGCTACTTTACCCTTTCAAGCTTTAAAGCTATGAACAGTTAAAGTTAAAACCCTTGTAAGTCGATTTAACCTATTGGTTAAGTCATCCCAATTGAGACCGAGACACGTACAAGGCATACACTTCGCAGTATGCGCCCTCATTAAAATAAAACTAATTAACTCTTTAAAACATGCACGCATGGCTTTAATTAGTCTTTTGCTTGTGAAATTTAACAGAAATGTTATGTTAGAATTTCAAAATGCAAAATGAACCTAACGCAAACACAAGGGGTTCGTCAAATGAAAAATTTGATTACTTGTGTTTATCCACTTCCTTTAAATAATGTGAATTAAAGTTACTTTTTAAGTTATTGATTTTTATTATAAATATGAATTATTTGTAAAAGATCTTCATTTTTATCTTTGCAAGTTTCAAAATTATTATAGATCTTTTTTGATGTTTCTAAATGGTTTTTTATAATTGGATATATTTCTTCTTTGGTTATTTCATCATATTCAAAGCAGCCTACAGGCTTTCCAAGCTTACATTTGTATAAATGATTAGGAATTTTTATTGGGATCTGGACTGTGTTTGGTTGCTTCTTCAAACAGCCTTGAAAGAGTATCAATATCATCAAGGGTGCTAATGTATTGTTTACGTTTTTGTATTTCGCTTTCACTTATACCTGACCTCTCATAGACTTTTATAGTTTTCTCTTTTAAGATTTGAACAGTCTTTAAGCTTTCATTATCTTGCTTAAGCTCTTCATTCTTTTTTGTTAATTGCCGTCCTGTAAAAAAAGCACCTACAGCAGCGAATATAGCAGCTATGAGAGCATAAATAGCCGTCATGCTACCCTTGATTATGAACTATAGCTTTATTAGCCCACATGGCCACTTCTTCAAGTTTAGTAATAGTTATAGATTTTTCTCTAGACTCTTTTAAAACTGTATTTATCAGTTCATATAATTCATTAGCTTTGTTTCTAACTAATTGGAGCTCTACAATACTTTTTTCATTTGGTTGGTTATATGTAAATCTTTTATCAATCATTTTTGCTCTCCTAGTACTGGTTTTCTAATTTCTGACCTTGGCTCAATTGTGTTTAATTTAGCCCTTAATCCAATAATTCCACTTCCAAAAAATATCATTTTTCCACCCTCAATAATTGCTTGGAAAGCTTCAGTAGGGCCTCCAAAGGTATGTGCTCCTTCTGGATTTAAAAACCATAATACAGTTTGAACCACTCCCATTAAGATTAGACCTATACCAGATAAAAATGCTTTTCTTCCTGTGCTTTTGAACATAAACCTACCTTTGATTGACTCTTAAATATGAACCATTTAACGCTGTCGCATTCGTTCCATCTGAATTATTACGCATCCAGATTTCCACCCTATCATTAACTTTCATTGATATAACTGAATTTATATTGAAAGAAGTTACATCTAAGCCCCCTAAAACATTTGATATTTGACGTGAATATGTATCCATATCAACATAAGCGGCTGCTTCACTATCGTATTTTCTTACAATTAAATCTATCTGATCATTAGGTCCACCATCTATAGTGATATAAGCAGTTACAATGATATCTGTATTTACTGCTGATTCATAAACAAACTCATTAGAATTATCTCCAGAAAAATGCACTAAGTTATCATAGGTAACAGTTCCATTTAGTTTAGCTGGAACATTAAGTGTTAGCGCTGTAGTTGCTTGACCTGTCATAGTCCAGCGCCCACCTATAAAAGTATTTGTAACGCCAGTACAATCTTTAAAAAATCTCTTAGTTGAATCTTCTGGTAAGTTTGGAACAGGATTTGAAGCTAAATTAAATCTAGCACCTACTAAATTAAATCCACGATCTAAAGCAAAATTTGAATCTTGAAAATCAAAAACTATTGTAGTTGCATCAATATCAATTGCATTAATTCCACTTGTAGAGCTTCCCTGAAATACTAAAGAAGTTCCTTCTTTGAAACATGTCACATTTGCTGGAATTGCTAACATGATAGTTTCTGTTATTGAAAAACCTCCAGCAAAATTACCATTAAAAGTTAAGCCATCGCTTATGCGAATAAATGCACAGTTAGTTAATTTAAATTGTCTATAACCAGTAAGATCACCAACTTTTGTACTGCCTGTTGAAAAGTCACCAAAGTTACAACTTATAAACTCGCATGCTGCATTACTTTCATTGTTATCTAGATCTAAAATCTTAGATCCTGATCCAGTTAAATAAAAAGAAGTATGGCTTCCTTGAATATTTCCAGCAACTTCACCAGTCTTATTAATGAACATAGTGTAGTTATCTTCACTAGAAAACAGTTTAGAAATAAAATAATCATGACCTTTAAAAAAAAATCCACTTGCTGGCACTTCAATTTGTTGAGTGCCCATATCTATAATTCCATCAATTAAATAAAGTTTTGTACTATCTATGTTTGTTAGATCAGAGGGTTGCTTAACTACAATAACGCTATCAGGAATATAAACATTCTTTATTTCATCTACAGCAGTTTGAGCTGTTACAGCTAAAAGACCACTAGAACTATTATCATAAATAACTTCATTTAATTCTCTTATATTATCGCCAGAAGCTACCCATTCAGAGCCATCACTATAATAATATCCAGACTCTTTACGAGTGAATAAAATACCAGTCTTATTTAAAACATACCTAAACTCATTAGGTGTTGTAGTCGGATCTGGCAGAGCTGCAAAATTTTCAACTCTTACAATTTCAGGAACAACATTTGCTCCACTAGCAACAACACCAGCGCTATTAGTGTTTTGAATTAAATTAGTATTTATTTGTGTATAGCTCATTTTTTTTCTACCATCTGCAAATTAAAGTATATTTAAAATTAGGAACTAACTTACCTCTTCCGCTTTGACCTGCCTTACCTGCATAAACAGGACGTATATCATTCACACCAGCAGTTAAGGATTTACGCATGTGAAGTGTTGTCACTGCATAATCTGTTAAGCTATAATTTACATCTAAGCTGCCTGCAAAAATGTCTGTAACATCCGCATTAAAATACACTCCATAATTTCCATTAACTACATTAAATAATAATGCAAAAAATGTTTCTGTTATTGCGTCGGTTCTTAAATCAAACTGAGAGGCTACTTTTATTTCAATATCTACTACTGCATCTTCAGCTAATGTGATTGATTGATTGTTAGGTTCAATAACTCGCCACAATTGCGGATTATTTGTATTTCCAGCAGTTGAGGCCTGAGAAAATTCTAAAACTTCTTCATTTGTATATTGATGGAACCCAGCAGAGCCACCCCCACCACCTCCAGAAGATTCACCACCAGAACCAGAAACAGCATTGATATTTATTTGTTCATATCCCATTTTATTCATCCACCACTGTTATGCGTGCTTTTACGTCTACAGCATCAACAATCACGACTCTTAAAAAAGAAAAATTAAAATCATTTAAATCTTTAAAGTATGGAAAAGTATCTGAATCTAAATCAACACTTTCCCAGCTAGAAGCATCTTCTTTATCAGATGTTCCTTGAAGCTCTACACTTGTTGCGCTTGTTCCCCACACATGCAAATTAACTCCAGAAATGCCTTTAGTGCCTATAACCTCAGAAGTTATAGTTCCTGATTTTACATTTATATCTAATAGATCTGCTGCATCTTTTAAATATTTATTATAGCGTTCTATTTTACTCATTTTTCATTCTCCTTTTTTGTTGTGTTTTCTACGATCATAAAGTTCAATATGACCTAAATCATTAAAATCTTTCTTTCCGCCTCTTTTGCCGTCCCTATCCCAATCGTAGCCCCATCTCAATTTTATTCCCATTTGGTGACCTACTCCCAAAATAATACCAGCCACTATGCAGTATTGCTGAAGATCTTGATAGTTGTTTGGGTATGGCTGAAAATCAAACGCATCTGAATAAGGTTTACCTTTATACGTAGTGTTATGATTAGAGTTTGGATATTGCAATTTAGAAGCGCCGCTTCTAAAATATCTATCTTGTTCTTCTTTATCTCTAAAGCCACTGACTATAGAAAAATCTACTATTTTAATTGCCTTCCTAGCAATTTTAATTAGTTTAGGATTGCATGTTATGAGCTTCTTTTCAGAAGTTGGACCAAATAAATACATTTAAAAGGCTGTCCCCATTACAAAACCTAAAGCCAATGCCGAACCTATCCCTATAAGAACATGCTTTTTCTGAATCCCATTTTTTTTTATTGGATCTTCTGGTATGATTTCTGTTTCTGAAATTAGTTTATTTTTTTGATCTATTAAATTTTTAACGTCTAGTTTTAGTTTTGACTTAGAGGCCTTACATTCATTTAAGTTATTAATGTTTTTAATGCCATCCCTTAATGATTGATCTATCTGCATATTTTGTTCCTTTGTATAACATCTAGCTTCAAAAGGTATTATAGTTGGTGTAGCTTCCACTATAATAGGTTCAAGTTTTTGAAGCTGTGCAAATGCACAATTAAAAAATAATACTATTAAAATTATCGTTTTCATACCTTCCTTTATTTGCTGCTAATAAGTGCGCTTTGTAATGAACGCATATCAGCTCTAACTTCCCTTCTAAACTCTTCTTCTCTTTTGTCTCTTATAATCCTTAATTCCTCTTGCCTTTTATCTCTTGCTTGAAGTTCTGTTTTAATGGTTTCTCTAATTCGTTCTTCAAGAGCGCTTGACACTGTTTGTATTGGACTTGATACGCCTTCGCTTGATTTAAGAGTTTGATACCCATCCAAAGCGAGCTTAAAACCAAAACCAACAAGAGTAGTGGCAACAAATAAAATAGCTTTGATTTGGCTATTTCCCATTTAGGTGGTAGCTCCACAATTACACTGTCTAAATTTATTTCTTTTAAATCTTCCCATTTCATTTAAAGCCCTAAAGAATAAAAAAAAGTACTGCCTTTTTTATTATTTGATTCTACCCACACTGAGCCGTTATATGATTCTATAATGTTTTTAACTAAACTTAAGCCTATTCCTTGGCCTTCTGTGTTGCCATAAACTTTTGTAAAAAGTCCAAAGATGCTACCAAACATTTGTTTTGGAATGCCTATGCCGTTGTCACTAATTGAAATTATAATATCTGATCCAAAACATTCAGCACCTACATGAATTAAAGGTGCGGTTCCTTTTTTTGCGTATTTGATAGCGTTATCTATAAGGTGTTCAAAAACTGTAACTTGATCATTATGGCTCATTCTTAATTGTGGTAAATCGTAGAAGGCTATTACTGCATTTGTTTGCTCTATTTTTTCTTTTAAATTAGTGCAAGCAACTTTAATGCACTTAACAGCAGGCACTAAAGGTTCTGGATAGTGAATCCCATTATAGTTATTCACTTTCTTTTCCAACGGCTCTATGACCTGACCAGTGGCAAACTGGGCAGATGACTTCTCTTCTTTTTTGTCCGAAATATAGGAATGTTTTTTTTGTAAGGTCGTCGATTTTAGATTTACACGCTTGAGGAGCTTCGATGCTATTACTTCTGAGATTGAAGATATTGGGGCATTCAATTGGTACAGCCCTGCTTGTGTTGGTTCTATCATATTCTATTCCTTTTCCTTCCCTACAAAGTATCTCCCATTCATAAAGGGTGTACATTGCGCGGTTTATTGTATTTTTCATTATATTTTTACGATGCACGCCCTTCTAAATAGTCCATTTTAGTTTGTGAACGATTTGCTATATTTAGTGATTTAGCGCCTGCTAATGGTTCTGCTTCACTCTCTTGCGAAGCTGATAAACTTGTGAGCATCTTTAAGAAGCCCACACTCATTGTGACATCTGTTGGAGTTTTAAACAAAATTCCAAGCTGTATTTTTTTTTGATATGAAATTTTTTCTTTAAGCTCTGCCATGCTTTCAAGCATTTGAGTTTGCATTTCTTGATATAGGTTAGGATATACAACTTCAATAGCTTCTATATATTCATCTGTAAGCTCATTAGTTTGAGCTTTTTCTAAAACACTTAAAGGATCTTGAACCGCTTCTACATATCTTTCAAAACTAGCTACTTGTTCATCTGAAGGAGTATAATCATCTTGATCTGCAAAAAGTGAATCATGAACAGGCGGATCTGGTAGCTTTTGCGCTAGAAAATTAACGGCTGTAGAAACTTGCTGCGTTGCATGTGAAGCCATTTTAGGTGCATATTGCTGCATGCTTTTCATATTAGCGCCCATCAACTCAACTAATAAACTTGGATTATTTACGAGCTCTTTAATTTCTTTTGCACGTTCTTTGTAAGCATCTTTTCTATTTTCAGCAGTGTTTTTCTTATATGGTGAAAATGACATATCCATGAGCATAGATGTTGAAACGTTTCTAAAAGCTTGCGTTTTTGCGCCTGTTGTTAGCAAGTCACTAACATACCCTTTTACTGTTGAGCGCTGCTGTTTTATGATCTTTTCTAAAGATGCATACTTATTAACAAGCTTACCAATTGAACTACTTCCACCCTCTATAGCTTGCCTTTTTACTCCAGTTCCAACTTTCCCAAGCATGCCCATTACTGTACCAAACATAGTATCCTGAATGGCTCCGCTTGGATTTCTTAAACTTTGCCTTGCAGCGCGTCCCATGTTTTCAAAAGCTGATCCAACTTCTCTGCCTACAGCTTTATCTGGAAATAAGCGTGAAAGTACTTTTCTATCGTTATAAATCTCTTGAAATTTAATTCCTGTTAAGTCTTGAAAGTCTCTTACTGTCTTTTCCCATGTAGATTTATTTTTAGCAGCACCCTTTAAAGCACCTGTATTAAAGCCATTGTAATTGCGCTCCATTGTTTTAATAAATCTTTGATCAAACCAGTTTGTACCGCCTCTGCCTTCAAGTTTTTGCAATCCTTTGAATGTTTGAACCATCTTAGAATAAGGTTGCATAATTTCTGTTAATCCATCAACTCGATCTCTCAACAAAGTGTTTAAATCTACATCAACTAAATCTTTTACTATTTCATCTTTTAAAGATATTTCATTTTTTTGATAAGCGTTCTTTATATCTTTTCTTAAACCTTGAATGAATTTTCTAATACGTGGACCGTCCCATGTTTTGTCTATAATCTTGCCTTCTATATCTCTAGGGATGTTGCCGTCTCTATAGCTCTGAAGCCTTTTCACTGCTGATTGTGTGCTTTCTGTACTAGGTTCATTTTTAAGATTATCTATTTTATTTACTATTAAATCATCTAGTTCTTTTGTGGTCATTTGAGCATTTGAACGCTCTATAGCTTCAACGGCTGCCGTCTCACTTTGATTCATCATAGTTTGAAGCTGCTCTACACCATCTTCATACATGGCTGGTAATTCATCCATAGAAGGTTGTTCTTTTATGCGTTGCTTATTGTTTCTATAATATCTTAATTCATCTGGTGTAACGTCTGCTAATTTTTTAGCTGTTACTTTTTCTTCTGTAGTAAAAGGCCTCACATCATCTGTTAATCTTTTAATGTCGTCTAGTTCATCTTCAATAGGTTTAAAGATCTTATTAGCTGCTTTGCTTCCAAGTTTGTTAAAAGCAACACCACCCACTCCAACAGCACCACCTATAGCACCACCTAAAAGCGTTCCAACTCCTACAGTGCTTAATACAGTTTCAGCATTTAGTTCAACATTTCCTAAAGCTTCTTCACTGATAAGATGCCCTGCACCATAAAACGCACCTTCAACAGCAGAACCAGCCGCTTTTGGCAGTGCTTTTTCTGCTATCAATCTAGCAACACTTTTAGCTGCTCCTTTTGTAGCGCCTGACACTGCGAGCTTTTCAGCAATCATTTTAGTTACAGCTTGAGCTGCTTTTTTTTCTGCTCCTATTCCTAGCTTTGCAACAGCGCGAGGCAATACACCTGCTGCTCTAGTTGCTTTGGCTGCAAGTGATGCACCTTGAGCGGCTTTAGCACCTGCGACGGCTGGCGCGGCCGTTCCACCACTTAATAAAAGCGGAGCCGCAACACCTGCTACTTCACCTGCTATAGCAGCGCCTTTATTTCGCTTTTGATTTTCTCTTAAAAACTCTTCACTAACACCTGCTTTTTTTGCAAGTTGATCTGATAAGCCAAAACTCAATCCACGCGCTACACCTAAAGCTCCAGCAGAAACTGGCGAATTGCCATATTCATCTTTTAAAAACTCTTCTTTGGTTTTTTCATAGCTTTCAAGATTAAAGCCTTTAGCTAAAAGAGCTTCTAGATCCTTGCCTTGAGTAGTTCCCCTTTTTCCATTTGGTGAAACTAAATCTATTTCAGCATCTGGATCTATGCCATAATTTCCAGTCTGGAAAAGCTGTCCAACTGTTTCACGTGGAACATCTTCCCATGCGCTCGACGCTTTATTAAACATCGATACAGTTTTAGATCCTTTGAATTTTGTTTCATTTTCCATTATTTAGGCTTAAACCTCTGGTCATCTTCTGGGAACCCTTGCCATCCAATGATGTTGTTTTTATAGAAACTGTCTGCTTTTGTATTTAAAGTCTTTTGGAATGTTTCATAACTTTTTAAAACAAAACCAACATCAGAACCATCTGGAATAGCTTTTTTGATCATTTTTAAATCATCACCTGACAATGCACCCAATTCAAAAACAGCTTTGTTAGCTAAAGTTTGAAGCGTTGCACTAAGGTTGTTTAGTTCTGTTTTTGCCTCACTAGGTAATTTTTTAGCTCCATATTCTTTGCGTAATTCTATCAATCTATTAAGTGTGCTGTTCATCACTTCATGATCAGTGCTAAATGATCTGGCTTTATTTGCGCTTTCTTTACTATAAGCCATTCCTTTTCCAGCTATATACCTGTCTATCCCTTGTGCTGATTTATTAGCTTGAGCTTTTGCAAACTGATCTAGCTTAATATTAGATTCTGCTTTTTTCTGGTCTAGCGCTGCTATGCTTTGTTTTGCGGCTGCTTGAGCTTCTTTACTAGAAGCGTTTGATGTCATTTCTACCAAACGCATTTTAGTTTGATCTATTAAGCTTGATTTGGCTGCTTCCATTGCTGCTGATTCATTGCCAAATTTACTCATAGCCATCTGGTAAAGGTTTTGCTGTGTTCCAGCTTCTCTTCCTTTTTGTGCAATGTTATCTCTTTGCGCTTGAATGTCTTGATCAATTTGGCTCATGATAATATCAAGTGCTGCATTTCCATTCATTCGGCCGCCTGCTGCTTGATTTATAGCTGTTCCCATTGTTCCAGCCATAATAGATAATGCGGCTCCAACTTTTCCGAATGAGCTTTTATTTTTCCAATACTTCCTAGGATCAACACCTTGCGAAGCTTCAGCGCTTAAAGCTTCTATATTGGTTTTGTACTTTTCAAACTCTTGATTATAAGCTTGCGTCATTTCTTTTCTGTTTGCGTCTATGCTTTCCATCTGTTGACGGCTTTCTTCATAAACTTTTCCAGTAGCTAACTCTTTTTCTGCTCTTGCTTCACCTATTTCATTAATGGCCTTTTTTTCATCATCATAAGCTTTATTTAAACCAAAACTATTAACAGGCTTAGGCTTATTCATATTAAACCCACCTTGATTAGTGGGTTGCACACCTGAAGCAAAAACAGGGGCCTTTTTTTCAGGTACATCTGGAGCAATTTCAACTGAATTAGGCTGATTCATCATGCTTTCTTGAGGTGTAGGTGTAGGAACAGGCGTAGGCATTGGAACTGGTCTACTGCTTGGCATGGGTGGAGCTATAGGTGTGGGCATTGCTGATTGCATAGGCATAGGAGGCGCTGGAGGTACAGGCGCTGGCATTGGTGTTTGAGGCACTCCTCCACCATATTGATTTAAAGTGTTTGGTGAAAGTGCATTTTCCGCAACTTGGATAGTTTGCCCTGTTTGAGGGTTTGTTATCGTTTTAAGTGGCATTATTTTTTCCCCTCTAAATCTTTAAGCCTACTATGCAAAGCCTTAGTAGCAGCTAACACCGCTCCAAAACCCTTAATAGTATCAACTGTTTTTATGCCCTCTTGCGTCTCATTAACTAAGCTTTTACCTACGTTAGATTTTTCAAGATCTTGAGCCATAATGCCATAAACATCATTTTGAGTGTCACCATAATCTTCTTTAGTGTACTTATATTTATAAGCGTCTAGCTTATCTAGAAAGTCATTTACATCTGAATCTGCTCTTTCAATGTCTGTTTTTACATTTTCATCTGAAAACATAGCACCAACTGCTCCAACTCCAGAAATAACGCTACCTACAATTTGACCTGTTTTATCTGGCTGAGCCATTTCAGCAGCCGTCAAGCCTGCGTTTGTTTGTTGCGCTGTTTGATGTTGTTGCGCTCTTAATTGCTCAAGTTGCATACTAGCTTGCATTTGCGCTTGATCCAGTGTCATGCCTTGACTCATAAAATATTGCGTCATTTGGTCATTCATTTGCCCTTGTTGCATTTGTGCTTGCAAGTTTACTGTATCCATTTGATTTCTATTCTGTAGCATTTGTAATTCAGCATTTTGATTAGATAATTCAGCTTGATTTGCATAGCCTTGATTAGTTTGAGCTATCCCAATATCTTGACTTCTTACGTTGCCATATTGATCACCTAAAGCCATCAAGTTTTGATTAGCTTGCTGGGCTTCTGCTGCTCTTGCCACTCCAGCCTGTTGCATAAAGTCAGAACTAGCTTGATTCATTGAATTACCTGCTTGCCTTGAAGCGGCTGCTACATTTCCACCTCTTGCGCTTGACTGTATAGCTAAAGCATTGTTTAAGGCTTGATCTCTTTGCATGCCTATTGCCATTTCACCAACTGAAACTTGATTACCAGCCGCTTGATTTTGATACTGACCTTGTAAGCTTTGAATCATTTGCATTTGCTGTGCTCTTGCTTGATCTGATACGGCTTGACTTTGGTCTATAGCTTGAACTGTTGGAGTGCTGCCTTCATAGGGCATGACTTGCGGAGCCATCCTATTATCAACTTGATCAAGCCTATTAGTTAGCTGTTCTTGCCATTTGGCACTGTTAGGATCTTGAAAAGCCTCTTCTTTAAAGTCATATGGCCTTGCTTCAACACTGTATCCATCTTCCTTTAAGCGCCAGTCGTTTATATCTCTTACTGATCTAGAAGATCTTCTTTCCCCACTGTCTTTGTATCGGTCTGCATCTTGTGAAACATCTACAGTAGTTACTTTATAAGGATTGTCATTTGTTGTTGTATTATTAACCATTTTTGCTCCTAACCTGATCTTCCAGAATCAGCTATTTTATTAACGCCACGTTTCAAACCTGTTTCAATCATTATTGAGCTTAATTCAAAAGCCTCTCCTTTATCTGGAGTGTTTGAGGTCTCAACAAATGCAATTTGTAAGGCTTTGCATTTTTGCCTAGGTAAGTGAATTTCTGTTTCTTCATTGTTTACTGGTGTAGGATTTACTACATCTAAGGAACTGCTTTGAATGTGGTCAAAATAAAATTGCCACGTATAAATAAAATTATCATTAAAATTACCTAATGCCATTATTTTTCTAATTCTTTGAAAACCAGAAACTTTAGAAAGCTGAAGCCATGCTGTTAGAAACTCTACAAGCACTGGCGTTGTATCATCTGCAAAAATATCTGTTCCTGAATTTCTTTCTGTATAGGTTTCACCATTGGTTCTAACGTAGGTAAAAGCCCCATTAAAGAAACAAGCCCCCATGCCTAAATGGTTAGTCCATCTGTACCACTGTTGATAGTAGTGATCATAAACTAAACAATCACCATCACTGTGAATGATTCTTACTTGATGCGTGTTAGGTATATGAATAGCTTTAGATACTGTTGAATCATTAAAATCTTCTACCATTGAGCCTACATAGTCCATGCCTAAGCCACGGTTTAAGCGATACCATCCCTTTAATGACTTAAACAGAACACCTTCTGCTCCACCTTGACCAAAAATCACACTAACGCTATTAGGCTCGCTGGTTCCAGCGTCTCTAGAGATAAATTCCGCATCTGTTAGTGTTTCATTAAGCCCTAAATCATCTGGACCTGTACCCAATAGATAAAGCGTTGCGTTTTCTTCAAACACAATCAACTTTTCATCCATCATGGTTAATGCCTTAACTGGACCTCCAAAAGGATCAATTTTTTTAATAAAGGTATCATTAAAATTTATACCCTCTTGAGTCACAAGCTCCTTTGAAAACCATATTTCATTGGGAAATTCTGCAAAGCCCCCCAAAACAATTCTATTTCTATAAGAGGTTAAAGCATTTGGGGTGGGTGGGTTTATATTGGCTACGGCTCCACCTTGAGTGTAAAGAATCTCATTTGTGTTTATTAAAGAATCTGGTGTGATGTCATGAAAACCTATCCAAGGCTGGGAAATGAAATTTTTTGTGTAGCTTGTGACTACTAGCGTTGGAAATGCTGAGGCTCTTTGGTCACCAATTCTATAGAAAATACTTCCATTGGCTTCAGTTCTATAAATCACTACCTTTACATCTGCTATTGGAACACCATTAATGTACTGGTATTTTCTGGTGAACTGTAAACTAGGGATGTTGATACCGCTTGAGTTTACGGCACTTCCAGCGCTTAAAGTTATGCTAGTTGTTGGACTTGGAGCAGATCTATATATATTACCTTGCGAATCTTCCCATTCATAAATGGCTTTGTATTGATAAGTGCCATCTTCTATTTTTCCATAGCCTGTTGTTAAAAAAGTAAGTGGCGCTGTAGGATCTGTTGTTACTCCATTAGCTGATCTAGTTACTCTAATAGTTGGATATCCGCTTGGAGCTTCTACGGCTGTAAAATCTGATCCTGTATTTAATTCCGCTTCTACTTTCTTTGCAACGTCTATAGCTGAATCATAAGAATTTATATAAACATCATAAAGCGTTCCACTTAAAGTTAAATCATCAACTGTAAATCTCACTTCTTCTGGTATGTAAAATCTTTGCCCATCTGAAATTTTAGAACCTGCTATCAATGTTATATCTGTAATTTCAGGAAGTGATGCGGAGCCTTGCTGCTCTACATTAAATTCTACTAAATCATTATTAACGCTTATATAATCAGGGTAGATATGAAAGCCTAATTCATTAACTACAGTCCCATCATACACAAGTAAATCTGAGCCTGTCAGTAGTAAGACTCCATTTTGTTCTGCGCTCATGATTTTCTTATCTGGATCTAAATCAATTTCAACTAAAGTAATTTTAGTATTATCTTGATTGATTTCATCTAAATCAAACTTTATCCTTCCAGTAATTGTGAACACTGAAAATCTAAATTTACCAGTTTCATATGATGTTATTCCAGAAGTGATAGCAATTGATCTACCTAAATAATTAGGAGTGTACCAAAGTTGGGAGTTTAAAAACTTACCTACAATTCTATAAGCTCCAGCTTCTACATTATCATCAAGGCGAACTGTAAAACCTGTCATTTGATATGCTTCATTGAATCTAGCAAAGTTACTAAATAAATATCCTAAGTTTACATATAGATTTCCATCAAATAAAAATGGATCTGTAAGCATTTGACATCTATTTTTTATAAGCGTTGTATTTGTTACTGATCCTAAATCAGTGCATTCTATAAGCGTACATCTTTTTAGTTGATCATCTGCAAAGCCTTTATAATCTACATCTTTTTCTTCTATAACTATTTTAGCTTCAGCTTCTTCTTTAAAAATTAAAGATATTTTAGAAACTATATTAGAAGTTGTTTCTGGTGTGTTTCTTGTGTAGACGTTTGTTTCTGGTAATGAATTAGCTAAAGTAGATCCATTAAAAGCAGCCATGTTTATAGTATGATTTGTTCCACTAAAAAACTGTTCTGCATAAGCTATATAAATTTCATTAGTGTTTGGCTGTATCGCTAAAGAAAATAAATAGATTTGATTAAATGCAGTAGTGTAATTAATTTTAGCAGGGTAGCCATTAGTTCCATCACCTACTGTTCCATCTGTTTTTATAAATCCAATTGAAATGTAGTTATTTAATACATTATCAGGATAAACAAATACGCATGCATCACTGGCATACTCAACTATATCAACTATTCCGCTTGGCACTAAACCAGTATCAATAGTAGTAACTGAAGAAAGAATAGAAGGATCTGCTATATCTATGATTGCACATTTAACAGCGCTTGAAGCTCCAACACTTGAAATATATAAAATAAAAACAAAGTTACCAGCTTTAGATAAAGATACTTTAAAAATTCCTAATTGACTTGTTCCAGCATCTGCTATGGTATTTTCTGAAGTTATAACTGTTTCACGTTCAATGTCATAAGCTGAATATCTAATGCCAAAATCATCAACCCATGCTGTGATTTGTATTGAGCCATTCACAATAGAATCTACATTGCTTTGCCCTTTTGGTGATGTTTGGATATCTTCTACACTTGAATCAAAAACATCAATAGGGCCTTTTCTTATCTGTTCATTTTGTGCTGTAGAATAAGAATATAATTCTTTGCCTGTTTCTGAATTACCATCCGCAACAGTTAGAAGCTCTTTTTTATAAGTCCCCTGCCATAATGGACTTAACACAGTATCAGAACTATCATAGATACTATTTCCAAGGTTTTCATATCCGTTGCGTTTGGTAATTTTCCCAGTCTTTTGTTGGTAAACATTTTTCATTTCTTCAAATTGATTTAATGGTATGTTTTTGGAATCGCTTTTAGCATCGCGTCCCCCATTAAATAACAAATTGAATTGCTGCCATCTTAAAGCCATTTAATAATACTCCTCAATCCAACAAAATCCATCGCCACCATCGCCGCCTGATCTAGCTGGGTTACTGTTAGAGTAGTTTATACCACCTAGCCCCCCAACTCCTACTGAGCTTACGTTAGCGCCATTTCCTGAATTGCTTCTATATCTTTTGCCGCAATTAAAATGATTTCCACCACTAATGCTAGAAGGGTATGGCACGTTAGAGCTTACTCTACTAAGTCCAACCTCTTGGCCATCAAAGTTATAATCACCACCTATTCCTGTACCGCCCTGACCTCCAAAAATCAAAGATGGTCCGACAGTGTTGGCTCCACCAAAACCGTGCTTACCTCCAGTGGCTGAAAAATAAGAGCCAAAACTTGTTGTTCCTCCATCTGTTCCATTATTATTACCAGCCGATCCACCAATTCCACCAGCTCCAATAGTTACAGTTTCAGAAGCTCCTAATTCACTAACATCAAACCACCTAATTGACACACCAGATCCTCCTCCATGTCCTCCGATAGATTTTCCTGTTCCTGTACTGGCTGCACCACCAGCACCGCCTCCAGCTCCTGATAACGTGGTCCTTATTTTTCTAACACCTGCACTTGGAATATATATTCCTGAACTTGCAAAAGTAACTAACTGTTTAAAATCACCATTAGAAAAACCTGAAAATATTCCATTGATTGCTTGAACATCACCAGCGCTGGCTATTAGATTTCCAGTGTTTGAAGTTATGTTTCCTTCTGTTGTAAATGAAGTATTTAAAGCTGCTAGTGTTGTGTTTATAGAATCTATTGAAGCTTCTATAGAAGTTAAATCAACTCCTTCTAATTCTGTTGAAAGAGTCGTAAGATTATTATTAATTGTGGTAAGTGCGTTGCCTGTATCTGAGAAAAGCTCTCTAACATACTCTTGAAACTTATCTAAGTTGATGTCGTTGGACTGTAACCTTTTAAGCTCTTTGATCATCTAATACATATCCGAATAATCATCAAATCCATCACCTGCATAAATGTCTGTAGCTTGGTTTTCTTCTCCTATATCTCTATTTTCTGCCATTGACTCTACATGCCGTTCAACTTTTTGCATGTCTCTTTCAATTTCTGAAACATCCGACTCTTCTTTTATTAAAGCTTTTCTAGCTGCGTAATTTACTATGTAACTTTCCCAATGGTTCTGCGCTTGAAAAGTATCAGTATCATCTACCATCTTTGGCATACTTGGAACGTACCAAACTTCTATTTGATAAGTGCCAATAGGGGATGGTCTTAGCCATAACTTATCCCCTCTTAGTCTGTATCTAATACCTCTATAAGTGCTATCACTCCATGCAAAAGGTGTTTGCCCTCTTGAGCGCTCATTGAAATTAAACTTTCTTAAAGGCTTAGCATTGTTACCTGAAAATAAAATGCTCACTCCCACAAGTTTATAAAAATCATCAATGCCTACTGACTCAAAATCATACGCATCTTGACCACTCACAGTGCTAAAGGTTACAGGATCAGCTACAAAATAATCATTACCATATGCACCAACTTGCATATCATAAAGCATAGCAGCGCCTTCATTTATCCATGAATCCCAATTTTCATCATTGATAAAGTTTGAATTGGTCATGTCTGCAAGCTCTTTAGCTCGCTTTCTTATTTCCAATAAAGACACTTTAGCCATTGTTATTTTTCTTCTTCCTGATCAAGGCATAAGGCTATTAAATCTTTAATGGCATAAGCTACTATAGATCCATCTTCTTCTTTAATGCCTCTAATGATTCTATTTCCACATCCTTCAAAAGCCAATGAATGCATTTCATATTCATCTATTCGCTTTTCTGGTTTATGGCTTTCCTTAAGCTTTGATAAGATTCCTAAAACTGGATTATCACCTGCACCTTTTACCATTTTAACGCCCTCTTAGTTTTGTGTTCTGAAAGTACAAATTAAAGCTAACTCTGCTGTTTGGATCTGCTGCGATATCTACAACAGCTCCACCAGATCTATCAAAGGTATAAACCTTTATAGTTTTAGCTTCTGAATCATACTCACCTACTACTGTAAATTGATCTGTTCCATTCGCTAGCTGGATTTGTGCAAGTGCGCTAATAAGATTCACGTACTTATCTTCAAGCGATAATGTAAACTCTCCTACATCTGTTCTAGATACTGAAAACCCTTTACCAAAAACGTCTGTAACTTCGCTTGTACTGTTTGGAGCAAAAGAACCAGTTACTATTTTCATTTCTTTGGTTAATGATTGAGTATCAAAGAAACGTCTATGCGCTACCATGATTTATTTTACACTCGAATTGCGAAGATTTAACACAAAGTTTACACGATTATTGGCATCTGCTGTTATATCTTGCGGACTGTTTGAGCCTGTATCCATGTTAGTTAAAACAATTGTTTTAGCATCTGAAACGTCAGAAGCTCCAACAACTATGTTTTGATCATTCGGTGTAGCTAATTGAAGTTGAGCATTAGCGCTTAACATCTCTACATACTTATCTTCTAAAGTTAATGTAAATTCGCCTGTTCCTGTTCTTGCTACTGTAAAGCCACGGCCTTTAATATCCGTAATTTCACCAGAACCATCTGGAGCAAAAGAACCAGCTATAATTTTAACTTCTCTATTAATTGCTTGAATTGGGTGGAATGTTCTACTTGCCATTTTTTCTCCTTAAAGCAAAAAGGAGCCCTGCGCTATGCGCAAAACTCCCTTTTGATGTTTAGTTAATTAAGAGTCACCTCTTAAGATGCTAAAGTTACTACTGAGTTATATCCTGGTGCTCTGCAACCTAGCTGAGCATAGTAACCAGAGCGGACTTCAACGGCATCTGCATCTGTTTCGCGTAGCATTTTGTTACCATCGCTAGTAAGCAATTTAGGAGCTTCACCTAATGAATAAAGTTTCCAGAAACGCATATCTAACAAATAAGCTTTATCTGATTGACAGTTTTGATCAGCATACACTTCAACAAATCCTTTTGGACTTGCAATGCGGATACCTCTAAAACCAATGTCACCTTGCGCATGGTCTACATAGTTTACTTTAGAGCCCAAAGATTTCTCTAAGTCACTCCAACGGCTGTAGTTTAAAAATGCATGTGATGGCTTTCCACCTTCACGACATGTTAAGCTCATTGCGCTTTGTAATGCTTCTTCAATTGATTCACTTGAACCATCATAAGAAACACCAGCTAGACGCGTTCTATCTACTGTTCTATCAACTCCAAAAAATGGGTCACTAGTTACAGTTCCAGAAACAAGCCAAGCGCTCAATCCCTTAACTTTTGCACCTGCATCACCTTCAACAGAAATATAATCATTAGCTGTTAATCCAGTGATTCCTGATAAATCTTCATCAACTGTTAAAACACCTGCGACTCTATCTACACCAATTACTCCAATAGCTTGCCCTGAATCTCTAAGACCAGAAACAGTTCCATCTGAAGTGAAATAGATTTCCATTCCTACCTCAAAATTTACTACTTCATCTTTATCAGTCAATGTGATTGTAGTTCCTGAAGTTTCAGTAGTACGACCAATAGAACCAGAACCATCTCTAAAAAGAGCAGTAGCTAGTGAACGGCCGCATGATTGAATAGCTCCATCGACTTCACTTTCAACAGCTTCTAAAAAAGCATCTGCATCATGTTGTGAAGCGTCTATAGTTTCATTATCTAAAGAAGCTAATGAATAGTCTTTAGCTCTAGTTAATACAAAGTCTGTATAGTTAGAAGCTTTTTTGTTTTGTTTGGCTTTTGCAAAGCTTGCGCTTCTGCCTTGAGGTGTTCCATAACGGATTGGAATAGGAAGGTTCTTACCACCAAATTTAGTGTATTTGGGAACCATCGCTAAAAATGGGTTATCTTGATATGCTAAGTTTTCAATATCATCTGAAGTGTAATGTACCTTCAGAGCTGCGTCAAAAGTTGTTAAATCTAATGCGGACATAAGCCAGCCTTTCTAAAAAAGTTAATTAATCGTTCCATTTCAAAGTTTTCTTAGCTAATTCACGTCTTTCATCTCGTGTAAGCTTGCGGTTTTCACCTGTTGTAGGAGGTGCGCTTAAGTCATTTGTCATTGTTTGGGACTCTCTAGAAGCTTGCTGTCCATGCTGTTTTGGCTCGCCTTCGGTCTCTTGTGGAGCATTAGAAGGTTTATTGTTTAAAAGGTCTTTTAGCTTTTGCGCTTGTGAAGCAGGTTTTACCCTTGTTTCATAAAGCCATTTTTCAGTGGCTTCAAGTGCATCTTCATATGATAAGACTCTTTGATTTTCAGTATAATAGTTGTCCATCACATTGTAAACAATATCCACCGCTTCAGAGCCATATATTTTACATAGTTCATAATTTTGCTCATTTTTTGATATCAAATTAGTAAGATCACTTTTAACACCATTAATAGCTGTTTTTAATCTCTTAGATGCTGCCTCTTGCTTATCCTTTTGAAGCTGGGCCTCAATTGCATCTTGCTTCTTTTTGATGGCTTCTATTTCTGGATTTACTTTAGGCTCTTCACTTAAAGGGCTTTCTAGTTTATGCCGTGTTAGCTTGTCATAATCCCATCCAGCATGTTCTAAAAACTTTTCAGGATCTTGTTTAGCAAGTGCATACAAATCACCTAATTCTTTTAGCTCTGCTTCTTTTTGCTTAATGTTTTGGGAGCGCTCTTGCAGATCTCTTTCCCTTTTGTTTAGCTTGTTAAAAGCTTGAGTAAAACGCTCATTAGGATCTACTTCTGGTTCTGGTTCTTTTGATTCTATAACTGGCTTGGCTGGTAAATCCTTTGGAGCTTCTGCCTCCTTAGTCATTTCTACCTTTGCTTCAGGTTCCTTAACTTCTTCTTTTACCTCACCTTTTACAGCCGCATCAATAGCATTAGTAAAAGCTTCACGCCTTTGCGCTCTTCTTTCCTTTAATGATTGTGCTGGAGTCTTTTCAACTTCAACAGATTGAGTAGGTTCATTAACTACAGGCGCTGTAGTTTCTACTGTTTCAACAGGTTTAGCTGCCTCTGCTGGTGCTTCAACATGAGACTTCAAATTATTTTCCATTTACTCTCCTAGTTATTGATTGGGAGCGTTTGGAATTAATTCAGAAACTGGAGGGGCTTCTGCTACTGCTTGAGGTGCTAATGCATCTTCTGGTGGTAAAGATCCTTCTGGAGCCATTGGAGGTGCTACTGGTTCAGGATTCATAATTTTATTTGCGGCCTTGATCCATTTCCGAATTAGCTCTAGCTTTTCTTCTGGAACGCTATCATGACGCGCTTTTATGTAAGCATCATTCATAAACTTAGTGGCACGTTCCAAATATGGAGCTTCAAACGGCTCTGGTGTGTGAAATGTACCATCTTCAAGTATATCTTCAAGTGTTCTCTTCATTAAATTGTTATGGGCATAACGTAAATTTGTTACGCTCTCAATGTCTGGATAGTCAAGGAGTTGCGCTCCATCTTCTGGAGGTATAAAACCACTTTGTATCATTTCTTGAACATAAGCCATGCGTCCTGAAGGCGTACGCGGTAGCATATTTGTTGGATACATTTTCATTTGATAATGATTTTCTTCTATATCGACATCTTTCCACTTGATAAACTCTAAGCCTCTGCCCTTGCGCTCATACTTTACTTGAAAATTAGGATCATCTTTAGCTGCTTTTTTAGATAGGTTAATGATTAACCACGCTGCATCTAATGCTGTTCTTTGATAGGCTTTAGCCTGTGTTACAAATCTATCACTTTCAATGTCCATATACTCTCTAAGTGCTACCCTTGAATCAAGTCCAGAAGGTTTTTTAGATTGTGATGATAATTGTGAAACTCCAACAACTTCAAAAGCTTTGTTATATAAGTTTTCTAACTGCTGAAACAGCTCAGAACTAACAGTGTTGGATTTTTCTACAGTAGGCTTAACACCAGTGTACTTTACTTGTCCCATGATCATATTTGACCAGCCAGCGACTTTAGAGCCTGCTTGAATAAACACCTTTGGAACACTAAACTTCAATGCTGCTTGAATGATTCTTAAGATCTTATTGATTTCTATTTGGATTCCTACAAGGATTTCAACTACACCCTGACCATACCAGCCTGCAAGACGTTCACCAAAACGATATGTTAAGAATGGGAACCGCTCAAGCTCGTACTTTTCTTCAAATAAAGTCTTATTTTCGAGGCAAATGACGTGCTTTCCATTTTTGCCATCTGCATCTGGTAAGTGCCACGCTTCAGCTATGTTGATCATATCCGCTTGCCTTAAGTTTTTTGAAGATGGTGTTAGTTGTTTTGCTGCTAGTATTGCGTTTCTTACTTTTGGATCTTTTCCCCACTTATCCAGTACAACAGAACGCGCTACAGGCTTATGCCTATACAATGATTTTGGGTTGCCGTGAAATGCTTCTGCTTCATCTACTAGAATTTCATTAGGGAAAACGCGTTCACAGTTTAACTTACCACCAGAAACATAGAAATGTAGATAGCCATTATCAAATACGCCTCCATCCCTTACAAGGCCTTCAAACTTTTCTTGCATGCCTAATTCATAAAACACACCTTCCACATAGCGTGTTAGCTTCTTAGCTTTCATTTGCATGGTGTGATTTCCACCATCTGTTAAAAACATAACGCGTGGCGTGTCTTTTGTGAGTTTAGCTACAACTGTATCAACAACGGACTTGCATATATTTAGCTTTATTTTGTTTTGTGGTTTTGTTGAATTGTCTCTTGAATAGTCTTTATAGCTTAAGCCTCCTATATCCATATTGCCATAAAGCCTCATATGTAGAAGGTTTCTATCCCTTAAGTAACTTTGATTTTTGTTAAGGAAGTTTAGGATTTTCCATATTTCATTATGTGGTTCTTTTGTGTTCCACCAGTACTGATCTTTAGAATGTAGTTTAGCTTTAGTTAATTCATAGTCTCTTGCCATTTGTTTTACTCCTTAAGTTGAATGCAATAAAATCTCTTCTTCATCTTCATCTGAATCAAAAAAGGGATCTTTATTCTTTTTAAGGTTCTGGTCTAAGTCGCCACTTTGTTTTTTGTGGCGTTCTATTTCTTTGCTTGCTTCACCTGTGCTATTAAAAGCGTCTAGAGATAAGCTTAGCTCAATTTCATCAAACTTTAAATGTTGAACATGGTTTTTAGTCATAAATTTAACCATTTCTTTGATTTCCTTGAGTTTACTCATCGTGTCCAAAGATTCCGTTTTCATCGTATCCTTCTTCATAGCTTTGCTCCTTTTCCATTTTTTCTGATTCTTCTTCCCAGTACTTATTCATATATTCATCTGTATTAGGGTCTAGTTTTTCTTCTGGTTCCTGATAAACCCAGTGCTTCCCTTCCCTCCAGTTATACAGCACCGAATCACACCAATCATTTTTATAACGTTCATCTTCTTTTTTGCGCTTTTCATCCCATTGCAACACTTTGAACTGTGAAGAGCATTCTTTGAGGTGTGAACTGATTTTAAGGTTACCTCTTTCAAAGTCGGAGTTCATATGCTCTATAAAGTCTTTTTTATTGGTCTTTTCTGCTGCTTCAACTGGGATGCTGTACCGCTCTATAAACTCTTCAACTATTGATTTTCCAAGTCCGCCTGTATCGCATTTGATTTTAACAAATTCATATTGCTTCATATAAGACTTGATTCTTTTGGCTATCTGGTGAGGTAGCATGTTACTTTCCCCCATGCCGTCAATGATATAATAATCTGGTGATGATTCACTAAAAGCACCTACAGTGATAACAGTTTGATCATGATACCCTAAGTCAATTGAAAGAATGTACATTGAATCTTTCGGATATTCACCTTCTTCAAAGATGTTTCTTTTTTCATCAAATCGATACACCAAAGAATCTAAAGAACGCACCCATCTTCCAAGCCATTCACGCATAACTACTGGGTGCTTCCATGACAGTTTACGCTTTTCAATGATGTTTTTTTGAACCCAAGTTTTTGCATGAGGTATAAACGGATTATCGTACACAGTCCATTCATGATTAGACCAGCCAGCCTCTATGCCATTTGTAACGTCATGGAATTTTCCAACGCATGCTGCATTAGGTGTTCCAGTTAGAATTATAGTTCCATTACCATCAAGCAAGGTAGGTTCTAAGATTTCTGCTACCATCGCTTCAATATGCGGACCGAATGAACCAGCTTCATCAATGGCTGCTAATTTGAATGCATGCCCTCTAAGCTTTTCCATTTCAGCCTTATCTTCTGCACCCTTTAGATAAATGATTGATCCGTTTTGTGTGGTCATTGTCAAATCAGATATATTAGGCTTCATACCTAGCCTGTATTTTCTATTCATTTGCATAAGAACAGGCCACATCAATTCCTTAGCATTTTTACGCGTCAAAGTTATATAGGTAACTTCGCAGTTATCCCATGACTCAGCTTCTTTGATTAAATATGCACCTGTAGAATGAGTTTTGCCAGCACGTCGAGTGCATAGCGCTGTTTTTGAAGTTGAGGGATCATTGATAAATGCTTTTTGTTCTTTAAATAAAGCATCGTAATAGGGATAACTTTTTGTGTTTGGTTTTTTTTGCTTAGTTGCTGGAGCCGCTCCCCTTCGTTTGATTTCCGCAAGAACGGCTCTAGCTTTTTCAACATCCATTATTCAAAAGGGCAAATATAAATAATATTTCCTATTGGTACAATGGTTGTCTTTTGCGTCTTTCTGCTTTTGATATGAAGAAAGTTATTATCTATCACCATATCTACATAAGCTCCGCCTCCCCTTAAGTCTGCACTTGCTGAGTTTAGTGGTCTATTATCTATTTTTACTGGCTGTGCAAATCTTACAAGTTCAATCTTAATTGAACCCATGTCTATAGGTGTAAATGATTTAGGCATTCCACCATCTAGAACAGGCGGCTTAAGTACTGTTTTTTCCTTTGCCACTTTCTTAGGAGTTTCTTTTTTAACCTCTACCTTAACTTCTACTTTTTTTGGTTTGGGTTCTGAAACTTCTAACACCTCTTTAGATTTGTTGACTTGCTTCTTTGCCTGTTTCTTGTTTGGTTTCTTTTTTGCCATAGTTTACGCCCTTCATTAAAAAAAATGGATTATACCTAGCACTTAAAGTGCTAACTAAGCCTTTTGCATAGTGTGTGTAGTGTGTATAAAATTCAATGTCATTGTTTTTGCTAAACTCATTGCATAGGGTTTTAGCAATTCCAAAACGTCTAAAAGGACTTTTAACATAAACATAATGCACTACACCTTTATTGGATACAGCATAACCATAGATTTGATTTTTGTCATCTATCGAGTGTGCAATGTGTACTGTTGAATGTTGTAAAAGTGTTAAAATTACTTTCCTATACCCATCTGTATAATCTTTGGAAGAGATAAAACTTTTAAATGTTTTGCTGTGTTGTCTGTAGGATTTAAGCCAAGTATCAAGAATAAAATTCAGATCTTCAACATCTGGACTTCTGATATCAAAAGGAATCTTAGTGCTTGACGACACTTTCCCCTTTTATATTTTCAGCTATTATTTTCAAAGCTTTTTTAGATTCTGCTACTAGTTCTTTATCGCTTAAAGCTCGCGTTCCACCTTCTGCAAGTTTGTCTGATTGCCCTACCATTTCTGATACAACTTTAGATAGTTGAACAAGGGAACGTGTTTCATCTGAATTAAGCCCTTGAGATTTTGATTTTTGCTGTAAGTGTGAAAGCTCTATAGCTGCTGCTCTCATAGTTTCTGATATCATTTCTTGAACTGTTGGTACTTTGTTCATATATTTTTCTGTACGTGCTTTAGATATAAGACGCTCTAAGAAAAAAGATAATGTTTGTATATTACCCACCTTGAGCGCTTCACTTAAGACTTTAGCTATCATACCTTCAATGACGTTCATGTGTTCCATGTTGCCACGATTTTTATCTACCATGTCATGCAATTGGTCTGCTGGTAGATGTAGATATTTATGTGATATCTCTTCAAATTTCGCACGTGTTAGCTTTCTTGCTTCTTTTAAGCCTGTGCTGTCTTTTGGTCTGCCTTCTTTTCCAAGAGTGTTACCAGCTTTGAAGTGGTGACTCTTGGAGGCTTTTTTTTTGGTGGTTTTCTTTTTCATACGTTTTTTAAAGGTATATAAATCTTACATTAATATTATTCAGAATAAAAGCTTTCACAGTATGTGGGTACATAGTCATTATAATATTGAAGGAATTGGTTATGATTTTGATCATAGTTTTCAAATCCGCCTTGACCATTATCTTCATATGCATAAGCTTGACCATATTCAGTCATGATACCTATACATAATTCATATTCTGTAGCGATATCCGCAACTACGATAGATTCGCCTGTGTAACAAGTGCGATCTGCTCCGCAATACATTTCTAAATCTTCTGTATTAGGTGAAATACTATAATGATTGATATGCTTAAAGCCTCTATCATCACCAAAGTAATGAATAGCGCTTTGTTCAAATTGTTCTATAAGGGGTTCTGTAAGTGTAAGACATTCCGCTTCACCTCTGCATTTAATAATGCTGCTTGAGGTTCCACAAGAAGTAAGGATTAAAGTTAAGGCAATTAATAAAAGTTGTTTTGTCATTGGTACGGCTCCTGTTTAAGTTATGCTATACCTATATATTAACACACACTGGGTGTGTATGCAAGTACTAAATTAATATATAAAATGACGAACTAAATACCATTAATATCAGGAACTAGTTTTCTACAACTTTTGGAGCATTTGTTGTAGCTTGCTCTAAGCCTTCTTTAATAACTTCTTCATTTGATTTAATTTCTGTTTGAATTTCTGGTGTTTCTATAGCGGTTGCTTCAACTACTTTAGGTGCTTCATTTTTGATAATTCCACACAAAGTAAGGATAGCTATTAATACACCAACTGCAAATATGATTTGTTTCTTTTCCATAGAGCTAATTATGAATAAGTTTATAAATAAAGCAAGTCTAATGAATTTCGGTAGGGATAAACTTTTTAAGTAGATTTAAGGCTTCAGCATTTTCATTAACAGCTTCTAATATCTTTTCTTGCCTACCATCAATGAATTTTGTTCTTTCTTTAATCTTTACGCTTATTTTTATTAGCGTTTCAATAGTATCTAGCATTACTTCTGTTTTAGAAAGAAGCTCTTCAACTTTATCTTGATTAACTGGAAAACTAATTTTTTTCATGGTTCCTTTTGGTTAAATAAAGTTAGGTGTGAACGGATCACACAGGGGAAAGTACATAAATCGCAATCCGTTCACTTTCTAACAGGCTTCCTCATACCTGTTAAAAACTTAAGAATTTATCATAGTTTGATTCAGTATCTTTTCAGCATTCTTTAAAGCCTTCTGATAAGTTATAATCAAAACTTCCTTTAAGTCATATTGATTCATTACATAATGATCTTTATCTTTATAAAGGTCTAAGTCTTTCATGATTTTTTCAATGTCTTTACTTGCTGTTTTTTTTGACACGTTTCACTCTTCTTTCAAAAGGTTTTAAAGCTTCATTCATTATGAAAGTTATATAAGATCTTACAGCTTGACTAGGGATTTTTTCTCCAAGCTCCCATGATTGATAAGTACGGTATGGAACATCTAAGGCTTCTGCCATCATTAACTGTGTGAGGCCCCATTTTTTTCTAAAGTTTGTTAAGACTTTGCTTTTTGCCATTATTTCCAACTTTCTAGAATCTTCTTCCAGCGCTTTAGGTCGCTTTGATACATTTTTTTATACTCTATATTAGTTTCTTTTAATATATCGTGTTCTAATACATTAACTCTATTAAGTGCATATTCTTTTAAATTATCCATTGATCAACTCCAAAGACTTAGACCATTTAGTAGCTTTCTTAAGATAAGCTGCTTCATCAGTCATGTTTTTACTTTGCTTGGCTTTATCAATGTAAAACTTAATTTTTTGTTTTGCTGTAGTTACGAATGGATCTGTATTTGTATTTGTTTTGCTCATACTTATAGTATACACACTAAGTGCGTTTAATGCAAGTAAATAATGGTACTAAAATGGGGGCTCATTTTGATACTGAATTATTTGATTCATGCTGTTTCTTAAAAGCTTCCAATCTATGTGTAGAGATTCTATCAGCAAAATTAAGAACAAAGCGCGCGCGCTCTCTATCGGTTCTGTAACTTCTTAGATCTCTTATCACTTGCTTTTCCATTGGTGTAGGCTCTCCTAGTATTGCATTGACTTTGTTTTTTAGGATTTTACGCTTCATTTAATTAACCTCACTTTATGCCAGTACTGCTGTACATGTTCTTTTGGTGTCTCTTTTACTCTAAGAGGGGGCCTTATCTGTAGGCTTTCCCCTTTTCTAAAAAACTTCGCTTTGATGCCCTTGGCTGCTTCCCATGATAATTTCAAAGGCTTTCCATTTCCATCATGCATCCCATATATAAAAGATACCCAATATTCACCCTCTATAGGCTGCACTCTAAAATCAATAACTAAGCCGCTCTCATGTTTCACTAGATAGCCTATGCCGTGTTTATCTAACACTTTCCAATCTGATGACATCGTGGCCTGCTCAAATCTAAACAGCCAATCCTTTTGCGCTTTATGCATCTTCTGCATTTCCTAAAGAAGAGCCGCACCAAATTAGAGACTCTTTTAATTTTTTGATTGATAGGGCTTTTTGTTTGTTTTCAGGGCAAATAAGAAAAACCTGCTCTACTATTTCTTTATGTAAATTAGTTAAAATTTCTAATCTTTTTTTTTGATCAGGATTAGGATTAACAAAATTATAAAACAATTTTAGCTCTTTAATGACGGTAAATCTATCGTCACTTTCGGTTTTCTTTTCCATTGCCTTATTTTTATATCAAGTAAGAGAATAAAACCAAAAATAAAAACAGTGCTGCTTAAAATTAATAAAACTAATCTGAATAACTCCAACATAAAACCTCAATTCTAGAATTTTTTTTGTCGTTGTCAAAACGCTCTACAAAGAACGCTTTTATTTGTTTATCATCTTCATAAAAACCAAAACCATAATTTGTTTTAGCCTGTAAAGCATCGCATAAACTTTTCCATCTATCAGGTACATCTCCACTTTTTGTTTTACGATACCATTTTATGCAAAAAAATACGTCCCCGTCAAAAGGTATTATACTTTGATCAACACACTCTGCTTTAACATAATCAAAATAATTTCTATTCGCTTTGTTTTTAACAAGCCTTCCATTAACAGGAATTAATCTATGATTTGTTATAGGTGGGACATCAAAAGTGCATTTGTTTACTTTGCGATTCCTTGGCGGCTTTAAGTCCATCTTCATACCCTTTTTGATAAGCTATATCTATTTTACGTTTCTTTTTAATTCTTACACTTGGACTTTTTCCGTTCCATTTCCATACTGTAGCAATCCGCCCTGTAACATTGCATTCTCTTTTATCGTATCTGATTAGGCATTTTCTTTCTTCAAGCTCAATACACCTTGCTCTTATGTTTGTAAAAGTTACGTTTTCAGTATCCATAAATGTTAAAAGCTCTCTAGCAGTATTGGCTCCATACTCCATGAAATAAGCTAAAATATTTAGTTGGTTTCTTCCTATTAATCCGCTTTCTAAAACTTCTTTATACACTTGTTTAGAAATAGGATTTATATTTGGTTCGTAAATTTCCACCCTTAATCCTCCGCATCATACATAAACGATACCCATGTATGCACTAAGTCTATTTTCTTTTCTTCATCTTCATCTAATAAGCCCCATGTTATTAAATCTTCTTTTAAGTCTGCTGGGTTTTTGTCTGAAGCCTGCATGTAAAGCCTGTTCCATTTAAAATCTACTGGTGGTTCTATATCGTGATCATAGTTCATATTGGCAACACCTCTTGAACTATATCTTTATGCGCTTCTTTAGCTTGTTCTAAAATCTCTTCACACTCTGCTGCATTTAACTTCATTAAAGTTTTTCCAGAACATTCTTTTACAAATCTATTAAAGGTTTCTATATCACCTTCAAAAGGTCCGTTTGTATCTACACAAAAATCAAAAAGCTTTTCACGCCATTCTTGAATTTCTGTTTCATCTGGAGTTTTAACTAATTCCTTAACTGCATTACCTTGCAATCCATCTACTGGGCTATCATCTTCAAGAATAGATAAACCTAGTGAAGATAAAATAGCTCTTCTC
>Ga0079203_1000443_pt1 | contig 33832 bp, 23 predicted proteins | sample PorBlaMBantryBay_FD_68602 | JGI IMG/M metagenome (GOLD analysis project Ga0079203, IMG submission 68602) | Marine algae microbial communities from Bantry Bay - Bantry Bay, Ireland | ecosystem: Host-associated > Algae > Red algae > Blade | place: Bantry Bay, Ireland
ATGGTGATAAATTGCTTGCTTTCATTACTTCTAAATTATCTGAAAGAGAAGCATTTTACAAGACAGCGGATAAGGAAGTATTTATATCGAATGATAGGGCAGAAAATTTGAAAAATGTACAAGCATTGATATCAGAATTTCAAGCTACTGAATTAGAATAATTATAGGTATATGCTTAGCTACTTTTCCTCTTAACCATTATAATCATTACGCCAACGATAATGAATAAGCCACTAATAAAATGATAGGTCTCTAAAGCCTCTCCAAATAGCACGGAAAACGTTGCGGCAGACAGAGGGACTACATTAATAAAAATTCCAGCTTGATTAGGACTACTTAATTGAATGCCCGCATTCCAAAGTAAATAGGCCACTGAAGTTCCGAAAACACCAATTCCAATTGAAGATAACCAAAAAGAATGAGAGTAAGTTGTAATATCACTGATTCCAATAAACGGAACTATAATCGCAAAGCTAATCAAGCAAAATAAGTTCGTAAGTAAGGTAAAGTGTTTATTTGAAAGACCAGTTCCGTATTGTTTAATCCATACATTTTGTATTCCGAATAGAGTGGCTGATCCCAATAGAAAAATATCACCCCAACTGAAATCAATTTCAGAAAAGCCATTTAAGTTACCTTTCAGAATTAAATAAAGGACGCCAATAAATGAAATGATTATCCCTAAAAATTCTTTCTTTAAAATCTTCGTTTTTAATATTTGATTTGAAAATAAAAGAGTTAGGGCAGGAGTAAGGCTAATAATTAAGGCTCCATTAATAGCGGCACTTTGTTGTAAACCAAGAAAGAAAAAAACATTAAATCCAAATAATCCTGCCACTCCGACTAAAAGGATGCCTCGAATATTATTCAAAATGATATTCCAAGTAGGTAGCTGTTTATAAGCGTAAATTATCAGCGGGATCACACCGAAGAGATACCTCCAAAACCCAGCTTCTATAAACCGAACTTCCAAGAGCATTACCTTTGCTAAATGAAAATTCAAACCCCAGAAAATTGCAGTGATTGTAAAATATAATAATGCCTTCATTGCTTCATTTCCTTGATTTAATAACCTAGATGAATTTCGAAATTACTTCTCGAATGTTGTTTATCTATGGAGTAAAAGTAACTGGATTGACCTTTGATCTTGTTCATTTCATGCTGTAGTTCAAAGTTCATAGTCGTGGCATTTATTTTTTGATTCTCTCTTTCTAACTGTAACATTGTCGCTTGCACTTTATTAATCAATGATTTTAAATCATGGATAATTTTTTGCATTTACTTTTCCTGTCGATACGTATGCGTAATCCTTTAACCAATGATGTCATATTAATGTCCTTTGATGCATCTATATATAATATACTTTTTATCTTCAGCTAATATTTCGACGTTTGAAAATAAATGACTCAAGTGGCTTTTGTAATTCAAATGTTTGTTACTTACGATTTGTAATACGCCACCTTTTTTTAAACATCGTTTAGCTTGTCTAAGCAAATCAAGCGGGATTTGAATATTGATTTCATATTCAAAATGAAAGGGCAAATTACTAACAATCAAATCAAAAAAATCATTTTTAAAGATGGACAACTCGTTGTTATAGTGATGATGTACATTTGGTCCTTCTATATTTAATTTCGCAGAAGCAATCGCTAAAAACGCATCATCTAGAAGATGAACTTCTGCTTCTGGTAATTGACCAAAGATTTCAATTCCAATTACGCCGTTCCCTGACGCCAAATCTAAAATTGTTTGATCATTTTCCATGATCTCCAAATGCTCTAAAAAGAACTGTGTAGCGTAATCAATATGTTCACCAGAAAAGACACCAGGATATTGTTTATAGCTATTGTCCTTAAATACTAGGGATTTAATAAGGTCTTGTTTAGCAACCTTTTTCTTTTTAGAAAGCTTAATTAACCTAGATTTTTTTTCTGCTTTACTTTGTTCTATATCTTCAAAATAAAGTCCAGCTATTTCAAGCATCTTTGGGCTGAAATGACGCGTCATAAAAGCACAAATTACAGTAACCCCTTTGCTGCTATTATGACAAATTTGTTCCAAGAAAAGTCGGAATAAGTCTAAAGATTTAGGAATTTTTATCAATGCAAAATCTAATGCTTCTTTTAAAGGAGCAATGGGATTGGCAAATTTTGGTAAAGATTTAAAATTAGCTTTAAAATTAAAAATCATTGCTTTTTCTTGACTTTTATTAGTCATGATAGCTATTGGATTGTAGTCAATTAGGTGAAGCGATAAATATCCAAAACGATCATTATAAATCCCTAAACGTTTTGGTTTGTCTTCCAAATCATTAAAGGCTTGCAAAAGATATTCGTCCGCTGCACTCCAAGCCTTTAGAGATTTATCCTTGGATAAATCATTTCTTTTTATTGTAAATTTATTTTCCTTGATAATTCTATTTTTAATTTCCCAAAACTACGCCTTTTATTTACTATCTTTTGATAATTCTCTACTTCTTCTGGAATTTAGCAAAGCAAAGATGGGTTGTTGTTTGTAGAAGTGATAAAGGCTTTAGGTTATGAATAAAAAAATAAGCAAGTATATCTCTATTGGTTGGGATCTGTATGATCGGTTAGAACTATTAGCGATGCGTTCAACCAAAGTAGTATTAATATATAAAGATGAGAAGGGCGAGTTAATTAAAGAGGAGCACATTATCAAAGAACTTGAAACGAAAAACAAGGAAGAATTTTTAAGCACTAATAGCGGCCTTAAACTAAGGTTAGACAAGGTGATGAATTTGGATTTGTTGTAATAGGAGAATTAGTGTTCCTGTCTATATCTCTTTTAGCTAATAACAACTCAACCTTGGTCGTCACTTTAATTTAAAATAAATTATCAATTGTTTTAAAACTAATTTATACTTGTTTCCCTTCTCTTGGTAAGAGAAAGGTGACCAAGATGAAATGTGTACTCTAAGTCAAATGAAAAATCTAAAATTTCATACTCGGACCTTGGAACTTCTTTATCAAAGGCATTATTGAACTTAATTTATAAATTTTAATTGTCCGCTAGGCAACGAAAACTTAAGTAACTGGCTCTCTATATTAAACAAACAAATCATATAAAGAGCCAATTTATGAAGTACCTAATTTGTTCCCTCTTCTTATTAACCTCACTTCTTACGCTTAAATCTCAGGGTTGTTTTATTGTGGGTAATAATTTCATTGAATGTCCGCCAGATTCTGCAGTTTACACTGTAAGATGTGACAGTTTGGATGCTTTTCCGTTCGAATGGAAAATCACACCTGAAATTCCAATGAATATAGATTTTAATAATGCATCTGTTACTATTGGTTTTTATTTCCCCAATTCCTACGTCTTAACAGCTTATTTTGAATCATCGGTTGGATTTGATTCAGTTTCCATTGACATTTTTGTTAATGACTTTCCCTCAGAAGTAGAAATATCTAGTTGTGGAGAATTCATAGATAATTGCTTTACTACTTGCGAAACCGTTACTACTGTTGCTCAAGCACAAGATCTCACTGGACAAACTGGGCAATGGATTGTTTCCGGGCCAGTTCTCGCCGTGCGCGATTTTGGATTTATTGTAGAAGTAGATTGGGCAGGACCTGGTCTTGGTAAGATTGATTATCTTGGCTTTTGTACTTCAAGGTCAATTTGTGTGAATATATTACCGAAGCCTGTTCCAGATTTTGAAACTATACCTGCTGCGGTTAATGAAACAATTACCGTTTGTAGAGATCAAGAAATATTCTTTGAAAATAATTCAAGTAATGCATTCACCTATACTTGGAATTTTGGAGATGGAGATATCGCTGACACCTATGATGCTACTCATGCTTATCAGACTGCAGGAAACTATACAGTCATTTTGAATGCGGCTGGCCTTTGCGATTGTTCTGAAGAAAAAACGATAAATGTAGTTGTCTTAGATGCACCAGCGCCAACTTTAGATTGTATTAATTCAGTTTGTCCAGAGACGAGACAACGATATACAGCGACCACTGATGGTTGCTCAAACTATAATTGGAGTATTTCCTCGAACGGTACCGTGATCGCCGGTGGAGAAAATAATGATGACTTTATTGAAGTAATATGGAATGAAGGTCCAGATGGATTTATTGATCTAACGGTATCAGGCTGTAATGTAAACTATTGTAATTTTACTAATAGATTTAGAGTACCTATCATTACTCCTAATGGACCGATTCAAGGAGATGCAAGTGTTTGTTCTGGTGAACTAGTACATTATGAAGCGCCTTACTTTTTAGGCACTACTTATAATTGGACGCTTAGTGGTAATGGAACAATTATGGGTGATCCAACTAGTAATGGAATTGGCGTATTGTGGGATGATGTCAGTTCAGTTACCAATGCAACTGTTTCCGTTAGCTACGAGAATTGCTTTTTAGAATGCCAAGGACAAGATGCCTTCGGGGTTCAAATTACACCGATTATAAGATTAACAGCTGCGCGGGAGGTTTGCCAAAATGATTTTGCTTCCGCATCAGCTGAAGCAGGGTTCTCGTCTGGAATTCCAGTTTCTGTAGATTGGGAAATTGTAGATGAATCTGGTGCGGTAGTATATTCAGAGGCAGGAGCTACCGTTGTAAATATCAATTTCAACTTTCCTCCAGGAAATTATTTTTGGGTTGCGTATAATAGTTCTGCAGATTATTGCAATGAAGAAATTAGAGAAAGAATAACTATAAACCCTTTACCTCCTGAACCAATAGCTATTATTGGTGAAACGGAAATTTGTCCTGGATTAGAATATGGATACAGTATTGAAAATGCAGGAACTTACGAAACAGAATGGACGGTAACTGATGGAGCAACTAATACTGTTTACATAGGACAATCAATGACCCATATTTTTGGAAATACACCTCCTTACACAGTCGGTGCTCAACATATAAATGTTCAATTTCCTGATTGTAAATCTCCATTAATTAATATTGATATTCAAAATGGGATTCAAGCTGAAATCCTTGGACTTGATAGCGTATGTCACGAATCGATACATACTTATTCAAATGCCCTAGTTGGAGGAGCTGTATACGATTGGGAAATTATCCCAGCAGACATGGGAGAGATTTTACAAACGAATACAAATGAAATAAATGTATTTTGGTCAAAGTCTGGGAATGCTTCCATTAGATTAAATGCCTGTAATCAAACTATTGATTTACCAATTTATATTCAAGCTAATCCTGTAGTAACAGTAAGTGGAGATTTTAGTACTTGCGGAAATGTTACAACTACTATTTCTACCAATTTACCATCTTTAAGACATGAGTGGAAATCGGAAGATGGATCAATTGCTTCTGTAAATAATACGGCAGATATATTGCCCGGATTTTATACTGTTGAAGTATTTGACAATTTAGGCTGTAGCCACGAAATTGCATTCGAGATAGAAGCCGTACCATTTCCTGAAGTGAGTTTAACTACTCCTGAAGATGACATTTTTTGTGACGTTATTCCTGGAGGAATTGAACTAGTAGCAAACACAGACGGAGCAGATTATACTTTTGAATGGTATCAAAATGGTTCCTTAGTTGGCTCTGGACCGACTTTCCTAGCAACAGATTTTGCAAGCTATTATGTTAAAGCAACAAACGAGTTTGGATGTTCAGCAGATTCACCTATAGCAGACATTGGTAGTTGTTGCCCAATAGATTCTTGCTTAGCAGATATTTGTGATAACCCAAGTGGCTGTGGTTATTTAGAGCATAATTTTGGAATATTAACTACAGATAATACATGTAGTGCAAAAACCTATACTCCAAGTGAACCAGATTTAGTTCCCGGTTCTGGAAGATGGAGAATCACTTCAGTAAGTGATCCAACCATACATTTTGAGCTAGTTGACATTTTGAATTTTGAATACGAACTACCTGGTTATTACAAAGTAATATTTGGAGGTAAACTTGCTGGCTATCCTTATGCGAATGCCAATTGTTATCATAATCAGATATTTATTGATACGGTCAGAATGGTGGCGGACTTTAAAGTAATGACAGCATGTGTAAATGAAGCAGTAATGTTTAATGACTTAACTACCTTTATTCCAGGAGAAACGATAACTAACTGGGATTGGAATTTTGGAGATCCAGCTAGTGGGACCGCCAACTTAAGTAATGATCAAAACCCAAATCATACATTTGCCGCAGGAGGAACTTATACTATTACCTTAACTACTACGGCAAGTTCTGGTTGTACTTCAACAGCTATAAAAGAGTTACTTGTTTCAGATGGTCCAGATTTAGTAGTGACTTATGATCTCGTTAATTGTGTGGAAAATGCAACTTCATTTAACTTAACAGGGGCAGAATATGAAATCCTTTGGGACTTTGATGATCCTTCAAGCAATGAAAATTCAGCGACAGCTACCAATGTTTATCATACTTATATAGCTGACGCTATTTATAATGTAAGTGTTTCTGCAGAGGATATTTATGGTTGTTCTAACACTAATACGGTTGCAGTAGATATCAAACCAAACAACTTAACTGGAGTAATTGATATTCAACCCGGAGATATGATTTGTCAAGGAGATACTGCAGATTTAACAGCGCCTCCAGGTGCAACATCATGGCTGTGGAGCACAAACGAAACTGCAGATGCTATAAAAGTGGCGAATTCAGACCAGTATAGCGTTTTTATGAAAGACGATTTTAATTGTACTTATACGACACCAGCTGAATTTATAACGGTAAATCCAAAGCCAGTAGTTATTGCACGTGCGAGAATTATCTATGGTAACGATGTCTACGGCCCTTGGGAAGATGAATTAAAAATATGTGATGGTGTTTCTTTTGAAATTCAAGCTTTTGCGGCGAATAGCTTAGATTACTTATGGGAGTTTGGAGCAACATCAAGAATACTCGTTTTTAATTTAGATGCGAATGCTTTGCCAGGACCAGGTGTGCATACCTACACAGTGGTGGGTACAGATCAGTTAACGGGATGTACTGCTGATGCAGCATCCATAACTATAGAAGTTTATGCTTTACCAGATGCGCCTATAATTCAATTAACTAGTGGTTCATCTTGCTCATTTGATGTCAATACGCTTACAGTCACTAACCCAAATCCTACCTTAGAATATCTTTGGTCAAATGGAGAAACGGGAACTCAAATAGAGGTTTCTGTAGATGGGGATTATATCGTAGAGGCCATTACAAGTAATGGATGTACAGCAGAAAGTAATGTGATAAATATTAAAGCATCTGCCTCTGTTGACCGGTTGCCAGGCGGTTGCTTTGATTTATGTGATCCATTTACATTGTGCTTGCCTCCTTTAAGTAATGTTGGATCTTACGAAATTTATAGAAACGGAACCGTCGTTTCCTCAGGAACAACGTGGCCTTCAGATTATTTAATTGATCAGTCTGGCACCTATCATTTTGAAGTAACGTCAAACAATGGCTGCACCGCTATTTCTTTACCGCTTAATATTACCTTGTATCAAGGAGTTGGGGTGATCACTGTTCAAGTATTTGATGACGTAGACTTGGACGGAACCATAAGCGCTGGAGATTCTTTAGTTCCAGGAATAGAAATCATAGTCCAAGGGGTAAGCAATTCACAAACAGGGGCAACAGTAACTGAAGCGGATGGTGCTTTTGATTTCGTAGATTTTCCAACTGGAGATTATCTGGCTCATCTTGATTTAGACTTACTAGAGCCAGCTTGGTTAGTGGTTATTGATAGTGTGATAGGTAACATTGCTACTTGTGATGACTCCGTTAGTGTAGCATTATTATTAAAAAGAAATTGTGAAGTATTAGGACCAACTTTAGAGTTTAAATCTTGTCCAGGAGAAGACTTCGTTTTTGTAGATAGTACTTGGAATGATATTGGAAGCTATGAACATCATTTTCTGAGTGCAGCAGGTTGCGATTCAATTGTAATGGTAAATTTAGTGTTACCAGATAGTGGTTTAGTAGTTTTTAAATCATGGATGGATGTTGATGATGATGGTTCAGTAAGTGCCAATGACTCCTTACAATCTAATATTGATTTTATAATAGAAAATTTAGGCTCTGGTTCAACAACCATGGTAATGACTGATGGCTCAGGCTCGCAAGTGTTAAATTTGCCAGTTGGTAATTATCTACTTAGGTTTGATTTGGATAGTTTAGATCAAACCCAATCAGCAATCATAGATAGTCTATATTTTACAGTATCTGGTTGTGATGGTATTAATGGTCTAGAATTAGATTTCTTATTAGATGAAAATTGTCAACCATTAATGATTACTGATCAAGCAAGTATATGTTTCGGAGATTCGATTTTAGTTGCTGGAGAGTGGCTGACCGAACAAGATGTTTATACATTTACATTAAGTGATCCTGCAAGCCCCTGTGATACCACTTTGCAATTTACCTTAATCGTGTCTCCACAAATCATTATTACAGATCAAGCTTCGATATGTTTCGGTGACTCTATTTTGGTTAATGATGAGTGGCTTTCTGAGCAAGATGTCTACACCTTTGTCATAGGCGATCCTACAAGCTCTTGTGACACTACATTGGAATTAAGTCTAACAGTATTTCCTGAATTAGTTGTAGATGCAATTGTTGTGAATGAATGTGATCCAAGTGGAGGTTCAGGAAGCATTACCTTATTAGTAACAGGAGAAGGTCCATTTACTTATAATTGGGATCCAATGGTGAGTACTGATTCTATTGCTACCAATTTACTTCCAAATACTTACTTCGTAGAAGTAATTGATGCCAATAATTGTTCAAATTCACAGTCCTTTCAAATCTTGCCAACGGGAATCCTGCAATTCAACATCGATTCATTCTTTACCGTTGAGGTAGGGGAGTCCGTTGTACTACCAATTACAGGAGATATTGATGAGCCGGGTTTAGCGGTTGATTGGATACCATCTAATGGTTTATCATGTGCTGATTGTTTCAGCCCATCAGCTAATCCAGATGAAACAACTATCTATCAGATAGTAATTCAAGATGATCAAAATTGTGAGTATTTCTTGCAAACTGTTGTAGAGGTTATTCCTTCCTCCAATATTTTTGCATCTAATGTTTTTACACCAAATCAGGATGGAATAAATGACTACTTTTTGCTTCAAAGTCAAGATCCAGATGCGAAGTTAATTGAGCTTCAAGTATTTAACAGATGGGGAGCAATGGTATATGCCGAAAATGATGTCATATTGAATGCAATGCAAGGCTGGGATGGGACTTATCAAGGAAGTAGCCAAATGGCCCAAGTTTGTGTCTACCACGCAAAAATTGAATTGTCAGACGGAAGAATAGAAGAAATGAGTGGAGACGTAACAATCATTCGGTAATTTATTTAAAGAATTAAAGCAATTTAGAATAGTGTCGTTACTATTCGCGATGCCCTCTTCGGAGGGCATTTTTTAGTTCCTAAATTCCGAGAATAATATCAAGTTAGCAACGCATTCCACGCGAAGGTGCCACCTTTTCACGCCCGCAAGGCTCTTGTTAAAAGGTAGCCCCTTGGCCTTACGTACAATGCCAAGTTGTGACCTTTTCGGCGCGGGCATTGTGTGCGGCAGAAGGTGGCAACTTTGATTAGTACTCGCGAAAAAATTTCCAATTTCCGAGTTCCGAGAATAATACCAAGTCAGCAACACCATCCACACGAAGGTGCCACCTTTTCACGCCCGCAAGGCTCTTCTTAAAAGGTAGCCCCTTGGCTTAGCTTATGAACCCAAAAACCCAAGCACCAATAAACTACTCAAAAACCCCCACCAAAAAATCAATCTCACTTTTAGTAATTAATAAACTATAAATAGCCCCAACTCTACTAAAAGCTGCATTCTGATATTGGATTTGAATGTTCCTAAAATCGATAGAGGTAATCTGGCCAGATTTAAATCGAGCTTCTGAAATGTCTAAATTACGTTGGGCAAATTGAATTTGTTTATCAGTAATGTCCAATAAGGTCAATTGATTTTTATAATTATCGATCAATATATCTAGCTGATTATTAAGTTCAGCTTTCGCATCTAATATATTGAATTGATTCACCTCTTGCTCAAGTTTAGCGTTTTCGATATCAGCCTTCCGTACTCCACCATCAAAAAGGTTATGACTAATTACAGCGCTGAAATTGCCAGACAATCTATTTGATGCTTGAAAAGGGAAGGGCTCTCCAGTTTGTACGTTTTCGGCAAAAAATTTAAATCCATTTTGGGAAAATCCGACAGATCCGCTAAGACTTATAGTTGGTCGCATGGCAGCTTTTGCTAATTCGAGATTTAATTGATTTACTGCATTGATCATTTCCAAACTCTTAAGCGTATAATTTTCTTCACTCATGACGGTTTTGAGCTGTTCTTCGTCAATGACTTCTGGGGTGATACTTAATCGTTCTTGAAAGGTGTAATTAGCGACACCAAGGATTTCTAAAGTATTATAAATATTACGCTTTGCAGTAATTACACTTTGCGTTTGACTAACCACGTTATTGCTGTCTGCCATTACTGCAGACTCAAACTGTACAAGATTGAAACTATTGGAAGATCCAAATTCCTTTTTTGCAAGCTCATATTTAAGGCGGTCTTTGGATAAGTTTAAGACTTGATTAAAAACGATAAGTTGTTCTTTCTGAAATATGACCTCATAATATTGTTGATAAATAGTACGCAATAAATCATGAATCCCAGTTTCCTTGATTAACCGTTCTTGATCTGTTGCAAGCGCTAATTGAGATTTATTTATTTTAATTCGACCTCCATTGTAAACTACCCAGTTTGCATTTGCTGTTGCGGCAAGGCTTCCATTATAATAGGTGCCTTGCAAAAAGCTAGCAGGATTATTGTCTTTTATTAAATTGTTCGTGAAGGAACCTTGTAAATCTACTGTCGGTGTTTTGCCAGCTCGTGCCCAAGTGTCATTGTTCTCTGCAATTTGAATATCAACGTCTGCAATTTTTATACTGTAATTATTCTCTAAACCAATGGAGATCGCTTGCTCAAGTGTTAAATTTTCTTGACCATTAAGCTGCATCGAAACTAGGAAGAATAGGATTATATAATTAATTCTCATTTTTTTCATTTTACTAAGGTGAAACCTAAACAAATATGCTAGTTAGTTTCAATAATACATTAATAAGCAAGACAAAAGCTCCTAAAGCTACCAATGCAGCAACTAGATACAATAGGAAATTGCTTTTTCTATCTGGATGAGCTGGCTCTACAAATTCCGCAGAGATGGTTTCTCCTTCATAAAAACTCATGGCCGTTCTTTTTATCCTATTGGATATCATTAACAATGCTGGAATAAGGACTAATAAGATAAAGGTGCCTATAAGCAATCCATAAGCTACAGATACCGCCATTGGAATTAAAAATTGTGCTTGGAAACTTTTTTCTAAAATCAATGGAGCAAGACCTGCAATTGTTGTTACAGAAGTTAATAGAATTGGGCGGAATCTAAGTCGACCAGTTTCAACCACCGCTGCTTCTACTGACATACCGGATTTAATCTTATCATTGAAAGTAGTAATGAATACTAATGCATCATTAATAAAAATCCCCACTAAAGCGATTACACCCAATATTGAAAATAAACTAATGGGTAAACCTTGTAGGTAGTGCCCCAATGCGACTCCAATGAATCCAAATGGTAGTAAGGCAAATACAATAAAAGCTTGACTGACCGATTTGAAAGTTAAAATGACTACAAAAAGCATCAGCATAAGGATTAATGGCATTACAATCGACATGCTTTCTTGTGTCTTTTTCTGCTCTCTATCTTCTCCTTCAAATTTAGCTTTTACACCTGGAAAATCTTTTAAAACCTCGGGTACAATTATACTTTTAACATCTGAGGTAATATCACTTACACTTACTTTGTCATTTAATAAATCTGCTTCAATTCTTACTTCTCGATCTCCGTCTAGATGATAGATATCAATAACCCCTCGCTCTGTTGTGAATTGAGCTAGTTCTCCTAATGGGACTGATTTGCCATCAGAAGATCGAATACGCATCTCCGCTAAATTTGATAAATCAGAACGATCTAGAATATCGTAACGCACCCAAACCCTGATTTCATCTTCTCCTCTTTGAATACGCTGTGCTTCAGCTCCGAAAAATCCTTGTCTTACTTGACTTACAATATCTCCAAGAGTAAATCCTAAATTATACGCCATAGGAGTCAAATTCATTTTAATTTCCTTTAGGCCTTCTTGATTATTATCCACTATGTCCTTGAGGTCTGTTATTTTGGAGAGGTCTAATTTTAGTGCTTTAACTGCTGCCGCTACTTCTTCACCGTCATTTCCTAATAGTGAAATTGAGACCGGTTTGCCAAATGTACCAGCACCACCAAAGGTTAAAGTTTCTGCCTCTGGTACTGGGCCAAGTTTTTCTCTTATTTTACCAATGATTGCTCTGGCTGATAAAACATCTCCTCTAGTTTCCCCATCTAATAGTTTTATTTCCATTGTTCCTTGATAAGTGGAAGGTCCAACATTTTTTCTAATGTTTTCTACTATTTGATATTCATTATTGAAAGCTTCCTCGGACAATTCTTTATTAACTTCAATGATAGCTTCTTCAATACGATCAAGAACACGAAGGGTTTGTGCTTCCCTCGTACCTGCTGCTAATTTCAAGTCTACATTAAAAGTTTCTCGAGGAATTACGGGAAAAAAAGTACTCTTTATTAGTCCTCCTTGTAAAGCTCCAACAGTCATGAAAAGAGCAGCCACACAAATAGCCAAGGTCGGCCAATTGTACTTTACTGCCCATCTTAAAATAGGACTGTACATTTTATCTCTCATGAACGCCATCATTCTGTCCAAACTACGCATGACTAAGTTTGGCTTTCGATCACGCTTCAATGCTTTTGAGTGCGCAATATGGGCAGGTAAAATTAATGCTCCTTCAACTAAGGAAAACACTAAAGAAAATATAACAACAATGGACATTTCCCGGAAGAAATCCCCAAGCCGACCATCAATGAAAAAGAAAGCTGAGAACGCAATTAAAGTAGTAATAATGGCCGCGAAAACAGCGGGCAAAACTTCCATAGTGCCATTTAATGTTGCTTCGTATGCATCTTGTCCTTCCTCATATCGCTGGTAAATATTTTCTCCAATTACCACTCCATCATCCACCAATATTCCAATGACTACAATCATTCCGAAAAGAGATATTACATTTAAGGTAACGCCCATTATCGAGGCAACTAAAAACATTCCAGCAAAAGAAATAGGTATTGCTAATGCTACCCAAAAGGCTAAGCGATAATGTAAAAACATGGAAAGTAATAAAAGGACTATTAGAAAACCAATAATACCATTGTTCTTTAATAAGTCAATTCTTTGTGTAAGAGTAATGGAAGAATCGTTAATTACTTTAGCCTGAACCTCTTCATTTTTCTGATTAAATTCTTTGAGATATTCTTTTACATTATCAGAAATAGTTAATAAATCCTCTTCTAAAGTATTTTGTACAGTCACAATAACAGCTAACTTTCCATCTATAAAACTTCGTGTTGGTGAATCTTCCCATTGATCTTTAACATCAGCTACTTGATGTAATCTAATTACCCCTCCATTTGCATTTGACTTAATCACAATGTCAAGAAAATTTTTCGCTGAGTATTCTTTATTATCTGCACGAATTAATAATTCCTCAGTATTGGTTTTAATCGTACCTCCAGTTTGCTCTAAATTAGATAGTCCGATTTTTTGAGCAGCTTCAGCAAAGTTGATATCATATGCTCTCAGATCTTTTTCTCTAAAAGTTATTTCAATTTCTTCTTCTGGAAATCCGCTAAGGGTCACCTTTGATAAATCATCAATTGCCAATAAATCTTCTTCTACTTTCCTGCTAATCTGTTTTAATGATTTTAGAGGAATGTCTCCATAAATGGCAAAAGTTAAAACACGTCCAAGGTTTTCTTGCTTGAAAATAGTAATGGGCTCCATGGATACTGGAAATGAGCTGATCCTGTCAACTTCATTTTTAACATCTTGCAATACAATGTCAGTGTCATAACCTTTTAAGACTTCTAAGGTAATTTGAGCACTGTTTTCACTAGATACTGACGTTACTCGTTCTAGACCTGTAAGTCCTTTTAAATTTTCTTCAATTTTTGAAACTATACCTTCTTCAATTTCTTGAGGTGAAGAACCTGGATAAATAGCTTGAATACTTATAATGCGGCTTTCTACTTCGGGGAAGAAAGTGGTTTTCATTTGGCTTAAGCCAAAAAGCCCAACAATGAAAAGGAAAATCATTAACATGTTTCCTGCTATTTCATTATGGATAAAATATTTTATAATCCCTCTCATGCTTTGCTTACTTAATTGTTTTTAATAAGTTACCTTCTGACCTGGAAATAATCCGACCAGAGAACCAACTACAATTTTGGCATCTTCAGGAATTCCTTTTATTAAGACAAAATCGGATCCTCTTTTTACTGGGGTGATTTTCGTGTCTACTAAAGTTGAATCTTCTACGGTATAAATACTATTTGGAGAAAGAAATATTTGTTTGGGTAGCTTTATTACATCTCTTAAAATAGTTCCTCTTACTTCTCCTTTTAAATACATTCCATCTTTTAATCCTTTTCCATTAACCGAGATGAATAGGGGAATATTTTGTGTCTGATCATCAATTTGAGTTCCAATTCTGCTTACCTTTCCAGTCCAAGTTCTATCTAATTCTCTGGATGTTAATGCTACTTTTTGTCCGACGTTTACATATTTCAAATTCTCAAGAGCAATGGGAGCAGAGATCTCATATAAGCCTGTGTTAATCATTGTGGATAAAGATTGGCCTGGACTAATTAGGGCTCCGCTAAATACATTGGTTTCCGTAATCACACCTGAAAATGGAGCGTAAATGAAATAATCACCCATCTTTGTTTCCAAACTTTTAATTTGGAAAAATTGGTTTTGTAAATTTCTACTCGCGATAAAATATTTTTCTTGTTCATTATCGGGCTGGGGGAGTGGCTTTATTCTTTCATTAACATCAAATTCGTTAAGATATTTTTTCCACTTATCAAAAGCATCTGGATAATCAAATTTTATATCTGGCATCAAGGTGGTAATTGCTGTTTCCAAACTTGCCTTCATAGCCTTTAAATTAAAGCTTGCTTCTAAATTATCAATGGCATATAATAAATCACCTTTCTTGACATATTGACCCACCTTGAATTCCGTCCCCGGCTGCATTATTCCTTGCACTTTTGAAGTTATGGTTACTCGTTCATGTGCACTCAGTCTACCATCTATTTCAATCACATTTGGCTCTGAAATAGCTGCAAAATTTTGCACATTTACTTTCCGTCGTTCATTTTTTGAGATTTCTTCTGAGACCGTAGATTTTTTCTGAGCTAAAAACACCTTGTAAACCATAAAGCCACCAAAAAGTATGAGAACGGTTATCAATGCTGAAATTATATTCTTTCTTGAACTTTTATCCATTGAGGTTTTATTTTATATATTTTTAATTTTCTCCTGTACACAGGATGCTTCCTTCAAAAGCATCTCATAATATTTAGACAATACCTTTTTTGTAATTTCAATTTCTTGTTGACTGATTTCTCCTAGCATCATTTGGTCACAATTTTGGCTTGCTTGTTCGATTTTAGCTTGCATCTGTGTACCTTTCTTAGTCAAATATATAAGCTTGCCTCTTTTATCATTAGGATCAATTTCCTTTCGTATCAGTTTAGCATCTTCTAAGGCAGAAAGCATTTTATTAATGCTACTTTTTGTTTTAATTAAGGAGACACCTAAATCCTTTTGATTCACTCCATCGCCTGCCCATAAATCTGCAAGTATTCCTATGCAAGAGGTGGGAAAATGGATTTCATCAGCAGCTAAAATATGTCCCATATGATTGGATAGTAATCTTCCAATTCGATTAGTTAAAAAACCAAAGTGTTTATAAGGATCAAAATCTTTCATTTAAAGTAAATAGTTGATTTATGAACCGACGAAAGTAATTTAAAAAGGTTTAAAAGTGAACTAAATTTTAGTATTTATACTTATAATTTTTTAAAATTTAGTATGAACTAAAATTTGCAAATTGAAACACAACCTTGATTTGATTTGGAAAAGGTAAACTGAATTTTATACAGGCGATTAAACTTTAGTTTTGTATTGTTTTTTATCAATAACCATTTTTGCTATTACTTCTTTTAATATTTCAGAAGTTCCTCCGCCTATTGGGCCAAGTCGACTATCTCTAAACATTCTTGCTAATGGATATTCTTCCATATACCCATAACCTCCTAAAAATTGTAAGCAATCATAAATAACTTGATCTGCTACCTTGGTAGCTTGCAGTTTTGACATGCAGGCCTCTTTAACAACGTAAGTACCTTTATCTAAATGCTCAGCTACTTGATAATTAAAAGTTTTTACAATTTCAACCTCAGTGTGCATTTCAGCAATGCGATGGCGTAAGGCCTGATATTGGTCAATGGTTTTTCCGAAGGCCGTTCTTTCAGACATATATTGTAAAGTATATTCAATGGCATACTCCGCCCTTGCATGTGCGTTGATACCCATAATCAAACGTTCTAATGCAAAGTGCTGCATGACATAATAAAAACCCTTACCTTCATCACCCATTAAATTGGTAGCTGGAATTCGAACATTGTCAAAAGCAATTTCTCCTGTATCTGAAGCCCTCCAACCTAGTTTATCCAACTTGGAAGCACTTACCCCTGGTGTGTCTCTATCAATTAGAAAAACCCCCATAGATTTTGGATTTTCCTCAATGTTCATTTTTGCGATAACAATTAAATAATCAGAATAAACCCCATTAGTGATAAAAGTCTTTGAGCCATTAATCACATATTCATCTCCATCTTTAACTGCCAAAGTTCTCATGGCACCTACATCAGATCCACCAAAAGGTTCACTGATAGCAAGGCAGCCAATCATTTCACCAGCTATACTTGCGCTTAAATATTTCTCTTTAATCGCTTCACTACCTTCCGCATTTAGATGAGTCATTGCCAAATAAGCATGAGCCCATAATGCTGCTGCAAAACCTCCTGAATTTATTCTTTGCAACTCCTCTAAAAAGATCACTGTGTAAAATAAATCAAGATCCATACCGCCATAAGCTTCGGGATATTTTATTCCGAAATAACCCATCTCTCCAAATTTAGGCCAGATTTCTCTAGGAATCTTACCTTCAGCTTCCCATTTATCTATATGAGGGACCACTTCTTTTTGTAAAAATGCTCGCAAGCCACTTCTAAATAAATTATGTTCTTCTGAAAAATATCCTTGATGCATTTAGTAGGTATTTATTTGTAATACAACTTATTATATAACAGTATTTGAGCACAAACATTAGTATGAGAATAAAATGCTTGAATACTGTAATAAATTGCGTGTGAAATTACATTTTCCAAATCGATTTACCTAATAGATGTCGTTGCTTATTAAATAATTGACGAGAATATGATAATTTTAGTTAAAGAAGCGTATTACAAATTTTTAATCCAGTCACTGATTAACTTCATGGTATTAATATTGAAAGTTTCCTCGATTGCCTTATATTCTGAAACCGCTCCAGTTTTTGCTGTTTGGAAAATATGATTTTGCCCTGGTATCTCTTTGATTACTATATTTTTATCTCCTTTCTGGGCTAAGGCAGACCTGATGCCATTCAAATTTTCTTTAGCTAGTACTTGGACATCTAAGCTGCCATTAATTGCCAAGACTGGACAGTCCGTTTTGCTTAGATAATCTGTAGGATTGAACTTGATAAAATACGAGAACCATGGGGTAGTTAAAGACCTGACCTGGGAGGAGATGAACACTTCTCTATCTCCTAAGGTACTAAGAAATTCGGTTGATTCTTTATCTAATTGTTCATTAATAAATTCAGAAAGTGCTTCTTTTAATGGCTCATCTTTTAATTCGGTCTCTTTTAAATAGTCAAAAATAGCGCTACTAATTTCTAAATTTTTAGCAATAGTTTCTTCGCTCGCTCCACCTGATGTTGAAACTGCTTTTGATTGTAATAACATTAACTCATCAATTGGAATACCAGGTCCGGCTAACAATCCTATGAAATCAACCTGCTTATTTCTACTAGCAATCATTGGTGCAATCATGCCTCCTTCACTATGACCAATAAAACCAATTTTAACTTTTCTCATATCCGCTCTTGACTTTAAATAGTTAAAAGCAGCTTCCGCATCATCTGCAAAATCTGCTGAGGTAGCAGTACCAAAATTTCCTTTAGATTCTCCAACACCTCTGTCATCATAGCGTAAGACAGCAATACCATTATTTGTCAAGTAGTCAGACAATACTAAAAAAGGTCTATGGTTAAAAACACTTATCTCTTCATTCCTGTTTTGCGGTCCTGAACCAGAAATTAGAACGACTGCCTTTTTAAATTTGCCATCTTTTGGAAGGGTCAATGTGCCTGAAAGCTCGATACCATCAATTTTATTTTCAAATTGAACTGCTTCTTGCTTATAATCCATTATGCCAGGATCTTGCGGCCTCGACTTAATTTTGATCTCTTGTTTTTCCTTAGTCAAATTTAATGGTAAACTCAATGGACCTTGATTAAAAGTACCATTTATAGTACTGCCATCATCACTGACCACTCCTTCATATTTAATCTGCATATTATCTAATGCAATAATCACTTTTTTGCCATCTACAATTGTAGCACTTGTAGGAATATTTTTTGCACCTTGATCGGGACTATCCATGGTACTTGTAAAATCCCCGTCAGTGTGTGAAATATTAAATACTAGTCTTATTTGTGACCCTTGTCCTTTCAACACCCCATTCCAACTCCCCCTTATATCCTGTGCGAATGAAAAAGTACATATACATATGAAATAGGCAAATAAAATATTTCTCATGATGGTATTTTTAATATATGGCTAAATTAAGCTTTTGATTAGTATTCCGAGACCAAATAATACCAAAAATGATGTTTATTAGACTAATTATAGGCGGGCTTGTATTTAAGAAGTGATGAACATTGTAATTCTTGGTCATTTTAATTACGCTATTCATTTTGATTTAGACGTTGCTTTTCTTAATCTTGCTTGATTATTTAAAGAAACATTACCGATTTTGAAAATTACATTAAAAAGTACAGACAAGTTAGATCATTATTCTGGTACTAATGAAGACGGAAATGAGATAAAGCTTAGTGGAGATGGTTCTGCTGTTGGACCAATGCAGGCTGTTTTGATGGCAGTAGCAGGTTGCAGTACTATAGATATTGTAATGATTCTAAAAAAGATGCGTCAGCAATTGGAAAGAATTGAAGTAGAAACAGAAGGAACTCGCCGGGAAGAAATTCCTCGATATTATACGAATATTCATTTACACTATAAATTATACGGTGAAGTAAAGGAGAAAAAGGCTACTGAAGCCATTGAGCTATCAATTGGGAAGTATTGTAGCGTTTCAAAAATGTTGGAAAAGTCTTCTGAAATTACAACCTCATTTGAAATCTTACAAGCTGATTCCTAGATATGAAATTTGAGACTAAGGCGATTAGAATCCAAACTACACAGACTAAGGAAAGAGAACATAGTACACCGATCTTTCCTACCTCTTCTTTTACATTTGAAAATGCTGAGCAAATGCAGGCGGTGTTTGCATCTGAAGAAAAAGGAAACATATATTCTAGGTTTACTAATCCTAGTGTTCGAGAATTTGAAGAGAAAATAGCTGCATTAGAAGGAGTTGAAAAAGCAATGGCAACAGCTAGTGGAATGGCTGCGGTTTTTGCAAGCATATTAAGCTTTTTAAAAAATGGAGACCACTTAATTGCTTCAAAAGCGGTTTTTGGATCTACTTTTCAAGTGATTAAAGACAGTCTGCCAGATTATGGAATTGAATTTAGTTTGGTTGATCCAAATGATTATACTACGTGGCAGGATGCAGTTAAGGATAATTCAAAAATGCTATTGATTGAAAGCCCCTCAAATCCAGGATTGAAAATAATGGATCTAAATTGGATTAGCGAATTTTGTAAAAAGAATGACTTATTTTTTAATATTGATAATTGTTTTGCAACTCCATATTTACAAAATCCGGCAAAGTTTGGAGCAGATATCATCACTCACTCTGCTACCAAATTTATTGACGGTCAGGGCAGGGTTTTAGGTGGAGTGGTAGCAGGCTCGAATGAAAACATTACAAAAGTACTTCAATTTATAAGAAGAACGGGCGCAAGCTTATCTCCCTTTAATGCATGGATCCTATCAAAAAGTTTGGAGACTTTGGCAGTGAGAATGGATCGGCATTGTGATAATGCCATGACCTTAGCATTATTTTTAAAAGATCATGAACAAGTATCAATGGTTAATTATCCATTCTTGAAAGATCATCCAGATTATGAATTGGCGAAAAAACAAATGCGAAAAGGAGGAGGCGTGGTAACTTTTAAAATCAAAGACGGTAATAATCAACAAGGAATAAAGTTCTTGAATAAATTAGAGTTGTTGTCCTTAACTGCTAATTTAGGAGATGCTAGATCTATTGCTTCCCATCCTTCAAGCACAACACATCGAAAATTAGATGATTTGGAAAAACGGGAATTAGGGATTACAGATTCCTTGATCAGAATATCAGTTGGTCTAGAACATATTGATGACATCATTCAGGACATTGATCAAGCCTTGAAGGCATTATAATAATGGAACAACAATATTTTAATACAAATAAGAAATTTGAACTGGAGTTAGGTGGACACCTTGATTCACTAACCATTTGCTATAATACCTATGGCACTTTGAATCCGGCTAAAGACAATGTCATTTGGGTAGTTCACGCCTTGACAGCAAATTCTGAAGTTCATGATTGGTGGGGAGGCTTGTTTGGAGAAGGTAAAATATTTGACCCGACTAAATATTTTATTGTTTGTGCCAATAATCTAGGTAGTCCTTATGGTTCAAGTTCCGCAAATAGCATAAATCCTACCTCTGGCCAAAGGTATGGTATGGGTTTTCCAGACTTTACTTTAAGAGATACCGCAGATGCTTTTCTACTATTGCTAAAGGAACTACAAATTAAAGGCATCCATTTATTAATGGGTGGTTCTTGTGGTGGAAATATTGCCTTAGAAATGGCCTATATTTTAGGTTCTAAAATTGATCACCTTTGTTTGATGTGTTGCTCTGCAAAAGAAAGTCCATGGACTATAGGCATTCATCAAACACAACGAAATGTAATTGAACGTTCCCCAGCATTCCATATCAATCAAGAAAAGACCGCAATCGAAGCATTGGAAACGGCGAGAGAGATTGCATTGCCTTACTACAGAACTGCGCACTCTATTAACAAAAAACAAGCAGATGAAGTAGATACAATCAAGGATTTTAAAGTGGTTTCTTATTTACATCATCAGGGAAAAAAATTTTCGGCTCGTTTTGATACTCATTGTTATTACACTTTACTAAATGCTCTCGATACTTACAATATAGGAAGAGGACGAGGCTCTGTAATACATACATTAGAAAACATTAAAATTAAAGCACTTTGTATTGCAATAAATACGGACCTTTTTATTCCACCTTACGAGCAGCAATACTTAAGCAAACATCTTCCAAATGCCACTTATAAAGAAGTGGATAGTATTTACGGACATGATGCCTTTTTAATTGAAAAGGATCAGATAAATGCTATTGTTGAAGCATTCTTGAATCCCTAAGATTGCAAGTCTAGTATCAAATCACTGTAAGAAACAGCAATTAAATCATCATCTTCGATTTCAAATAATTTCAAATAGTTTTGACACTGCGCTAACAATTCTTGAGTTGATTTTTGTCCGTTTTCATCAATGGCTTCAATTTCTACAAAAGTGCCAAGATCCTTTACTTCATCCAAATGAAATTTTACATTATCTATAAAATAAATCTCCCTTTGTTTATCCACAACGACTTTTGTTCCCATTGCATTTTCTAAAACAGTTTTCAATGTGGACGATGGATCAGATTTATAAAGACTTACTTTGGAATGCTTAGGGCCGCTATTGTTGGCTCTTTCGTAATAGATGAGATTATTTTCAATATCTCCTTTTCGTAATTTTAATCTTCCATTTGGTGCATTAAAATAAATATCAACTTGATGATCTTTGCCCTTTAAATGCGCATCATTTGATAGCAAAATAGCTCTTATTTTAGCATGATCATTAGACTTTGCTTTAATTTCAATGATATTAATCATGGGTAGTCTTATATATTTATTGGATGCAAAAAAATCAAATAGGCAGCGATATTAAGCTACTATTAATCACCTTATGGTTCGAATCTGTAGAAATAAGATATTTATTCCTTTTTTTTCTTTTTGCCATGATCATGCCCATCGTGATTATGCCCATCATGATTGTGTCCATCGTGATTATGCTCATCAAGACTTCCACCGATCTTCTCAATGGTAGGGGGTATGGTAGCAGGTATTTCTATGTTGGTTTTGAAATCAGGAATAAACATTTGAGCCATGCCGTCTCTCAACTTATTTGCTTCGACAAATACCCATTTCTTTTGATCTTTATCTGACCAACCAAATAAATAACTATTTTGTTTGAATACCTGTTCTCCACCAATTTCCATTTCCATATATTTTGGAACTAAGCAATGATATTCATTTTCAGAATATTTAGAGACAATAATTGGTTCTAATATATCAACTTTGGTTACCTTGATTCCTTCCCCCTCTAATTGCTCCATGGTCATCTTCACCATGTTCATCAGTTCTTCCTTCCCACCTGATTTTTCTACCACCGCTGGATGCGTGAAATCAATTAATGATTCATAATCTTTCTCGAAAACAGAGGTAGATAGTTTTAAAGCTTGTTCTTTGATGCTTTCTTTTACTGCTTGCGCTTGTAAATCTAAGGTCCATAGGAAACAGATCAGCGCAATAAAGGAGATAATTCTTAAAACATTCTTCATTTTTATAGTTTTTAATGATGTCAGATTGGTAAAAATACAACATTTCGGCGGGATTTGCTTGGTTTTGGTTTTGGAATAAGAGAATGAAGGAATGAGATATTGAATGCTTGTATAGAGTGATAAAATGATAAATCATATATTGTCATCCTGAGCCTGGAAAATGAAAAGGATCATTTAAAATTAAGGTAATGATAAGGCGAAATTGGTTTTGTAGGCTCGCGATTCATCGCGGGCCCTCTCTCAAATTTACAACTTGTCATAGGTGGCGAGCGCAGCGAGTCGAAGGATAAAGCAGCCTTTTCCTTCCCTCCTGACCGCGGCAGGACCATCGGCCAAAGATGGCTAAAGACCTTGGGCAAAACATTGTACCTCCAACAGTACAAAGCTGTATGATAATTCGCCGATCGATTGGTGGAATTTGTGGCTTCGCCACTCAATCCGCCAAAGGCGCGCAATACGGCATCGCCGTGTAATGTTGCTTAGCCGCACAAATTCTCGATGGCACGCAAAATGGCTAGGCTCAACAATCGCGTATTCCATTCCATCATTCATACTCAGCCAATTACACTTACTCTCACTCTCACTTTCACTCTTTCATTCCTTCATTTCCGCTTCCACCTGATCAATCTTCACCTGAACCGCTTCGGCCAACTCCCTTTTATATTTACTAACTTTTTCCTGAACAATCGAATCTGAGGCACCGATAATTTGGGCAGCCAAAATACCAGCATTTTTTGCAGCGTTTAATGCAACCGTTGCTACCGGTACGCCATTTGGCATTTGAAGAATCGATAGGATAGAGTCCCAACCATCAATAGAGTTAGACGATTTAACAGGAACACCTATTACAGGGAGTGGACTTAAAGAAGCAACCATTCCTGGTAGATGGGCAGCACCACCTGCACCTGCAATAACTACTTGGATCCCTCGCCCATGTGCTTCTTTGGCAAACTTAAATAATCGATCTGGAGTTCTATGGGCTGAAACTACCGTTACTTCATATGGAATGTCCAAGGTTTTTAGAAAATCAGCAGCAGCCCTCATTACTGGAAGGTCTGAATCAGAACCCATTATGATACTTACTTTTGGTTTGCTCATGAGATTATTTGTAATGTTTGTTTTACGAATTTAGCTTTTTCCTTTGCAGCGTCCAAATCCGCATCAAGTAGGGTGGCATGCCCCATTTTTCGAAAGGGCCTAGTTTCCGCTTTACCATACAGGTGAAGGTAGGTTCCATTTTGATTTAGGCATTTGGATAAACCAACATATTTGGCCTTTCCTTGATGACCTGGAGCTCCCAATAAATTAACCATTACAGAGGGTCTGATTAAATGAGTGGCACCAAGAGGTAAATCTAAGATTGCTCTTAGAAATTGCTGAAATTGAGAAGTAATGCACGACTCAATAGAATGATGGCCGCTGTTGTGAGCGCGAGGTGCCACTTCATTAATCAGTAAATCTCCACTTCTTGTTAGAAAAAATTCTATAGCTAATAAACCACAGGTATCATATTTATTAATCAATTCGATCGCCATTGCTTCTGCTTTTTCACTAATGTCATCACTAACATTAGCAGGGCAGAATAAATATTCTACTAGATTGGCATCAGGATTGAATTCCATTTCTACCATTGGAAAAGCTTGGCAATCTCCTGATTTATTTCTGGCAACTATTACCGCAAGCTCTTTGTCTATTTCTACTAAGTCTTCGATTAAGCATGCTTGATCACTTAGTTCAGTTAAATCAGATGCATTTTTTATCACTGCAACTCCTTTGCCGTCATAACCACCCGTTCTGGCTTTCCAAACGAAAGGAAATTTAACTTGGTTGCTATCAATGGCTTGTTGTAAAGCAGATGAATTATCAAAAAGTTTAAATGGACTTGAGGGAATATTATTGGTTTGATAAAATTGTTTTTGCAAACCTTTATCTTTTATAATTGCCAAACTTTTTGGACTTGGATAAACTTCTTTCCCATCTTTTTCGAGTTGCGCTAAGGCTTCCACATTGACACCTTCGATTTCGATTGAAACAATATCTTTGTCAGCTCCGAAAGCGATAACATCATCATAATTGTTGAAGTCTCCGATTGTCATAGATTGACAAATAGTTGATGCAGGATAATTATCAGATTTATCTAATAGATGAATTTTCAAATTCCAATCGCTTGCAGCCTCACAAATCATTTTTCCAAGTTGTCCAGCACCTAGAATTCCAATTTTCTTGTCTAAAACATCTTTTTCCATAGCGCAAAAGTAATTAATTCATATATATTTTTATAAAATATAAGGATATGCTTCCTCTTGGTTTAAATAATAAAATTAGATTTGTAGTAATTATAAAAATCAATCAAATGCGTACTTTATTAAAGAATGGTCAAATTGTCAATGAAGGAGAAATTATTGAAGCTGATGTTTTATTAGATGGCGTGCGAATTAGGAAAATTGCTAAAGATATTAGTGATGAAAATGCCAAGATTATTGACCTTAACGGTTTACTTTTAATGCCAGGAATAATAGATGATCAGGTTCATTTCAGAGAACCAGGGCTCACCCATAAAGCAGAAATTTATACAGAGGCGAAATCAGCGGTAGCAGGAGGGACCACCACCTTTATGGAAATGCCCAATACTAGACCTACCGCCACTAATCAACCGGAATTAGAAAAGAAGTACGAAAGAGCAAAGGCAGTTTCACTCAGCAATTACTCTTTTTTCATGGGTGCCACTAATGATAACCTAGATGAGGTTCTAAAAACGAATATTCAGAATGTCTGTGGGGTAAAAATATTCATGGGTTCTAGTACTGGAAATATGTTAGTAGATAATGCGGCAACATTAGAGAAGATATTTAATCAAAGCCCGATGTTGATTGCGACTCATTGTGAGGATGAACTGACCATTAGAAATAATTTCGCGCAATACAAAGAAAAGTATGGTGATGATATTCCAATCGAATTGCATCCCATCATCAGAAATGCAGAAGGTTGTTATCTTTCTTCATCCATGGCTATAGAATTAGCAAAGGCCAATGATACGCGATTGCATATCTTACATATTAGTACCAAAGACGAATTAGATCTTTTTAGAAATGACATTCCATTAAAGGACAAGAGAATAACAGCAGAGGTTTGTGTCCATCATTTGTATTTTAATTCGGATCGTTATGCTGATTTAGGCGCGCAAATTAAATGTAACCCGGCAATTAAAGATGCTTCACATCAGACCGCAATTTTTGAAGCCCTACTTGATAATCGCTTAGATATTATCGCTACAGATCATGCTCCTCATACTTGGGAAGAAAAATCAAATGTTTATACTTCTGCGCCTTCTGGTGTACCATTAGTTCAGCATTCGCTAAATGTAATGTTAGAATTTTATCACCAAGGAAAAATTAGTTTAGAGCGCATTGTAGAAAAAATGTGCCATGCTCCAGCAATTTGTTTTCAAATCAAAGAAAGAGGATACATCCGAGAGGGATATTATGCTGATTTAATAGTGGTTGATCCAAATCAGCAGTGGGAGGTCAATAAAGATAATATTTTATATAAATGTAGTTGGTCTCCTTTTGAAGGGCACACCTTTAAAGGGCAAATTCAAAAGACATTTGTAAGTGGTCATTTGGTTTATAATAATGGTGTATTTGACGAAAGTCAAAAAGGGCAACGAGTTTATTTTGATAGATAAATATAGGGCTAAATTGAAATTAGCTTAAAAAGTATATTTTAAACCTAAGTTACCACCTAATATCCAATAATGTTGTTCAAGTCCGTAGCTTGTACTGGTAAAGTTGTTTACATAATATTGAAATGTTGGTTTTAATTGGATAGATAAATTATTTGTGAATTTCTTCTCCAATTCGAGTCCGAAATGATAACTCAATCCAATATTGGATTTATAAATATTGCTTCCTGTTTCGCGAACACTCACAAAAACATTGTCGAGGTCCAAAATTTCTCCTTCTGATGTTAAACTTACATTCGCAAAAATTCCAGTATAAATAGTTATCCCTAAATTATTCCATCTAGTTTTATAGCCGATAAGAAGGGGGATTTCAAAAAGCCGATGACTATTGTAGATTTTTTTATTGTATTCAAATCTTTGATAAGTAGGAATCTGTCCATTCAGATTTAAGGTATCTCCGCGCAAAGCAACATATCGATATTGAAGTCCTGGATTTAAAACGGTATCTCGAATTAAATCTAGGAATTCAAATTTTTCTATTAAATAAGTAGCTTGAATTCCTGTTGTAAATTGTAAGCCCAGTTCTTTACCGATATTTACTTGTAATCCAAATTGTTGTGCTTCCAACACACTTTCAGTTCTTTTTCTCAGATTCAATAGATTATCATGTTCGGGAGATTTGCTGACAATCTTTCTATGAATCATTCCTGACCCAAGGTAGGCCTGTATTGACCATTTTATTTTTTGTTTTAAAGGTTTTGTCAAATTTTTATGCTCATTATAAATCAATACTGGTAAGTCATCATCTGTAAATTCATACTCATTACTCGATAATGGATTTAGCACAGCAAGGGTAGGGATCAGATCAAGAGTTAGTTGCTCGTCTTCGATTTTTATCCCTGATAAATCTTTATTTGTACGTGCCTCAATGGATGTTATGCTATTGGATGCTTCTTTCCTTTCCTCTACATTAGGTGTGTCCTTAGTGATTTCTGTATTTTGACTTTGTTTTACTTTGCTCGTTGCAACAAGTGTTTCTGAGTTATTAAGAATAGAAAATTTAGAAGTTTGATTTTTTCTTGAAGACGAATTAGAGGTAGCTTGGTTCTGGGATTTTTGATTATGCTGTTCGCTTTGTAGTTTTTCTAATTGCAAATTCAATGGCACTGAGTTATTCTTTGGTGCTATATTTTGAATGCTTGAAGAAGGTTTACTAAACGCTTTCTTTGGCTTGGATGTTTGGCTTTTTGAAACCTCAGTATAGCTATTTTGATCATTATTGCTTTCAGTTTCATATTGAGGAACATCGTTTTGAATAGTGCTTTTTTCTTGAGTTGATGGTGGGTATAGCTGGGATGAATCAACATTGAAAATTTGACTTAAAATCAGGATTCCAAGAATTGATGAAAGACCAAAAAGGAATATCCAGAAAATAGGTTTTCGATCTTTTTTCTTCCTTGCGTTAAGTGCATCGACTTGAGGTTCAATATTTGCCCATATTTCCAAAGGGTCAACTTCAGAAGAATATTGATGTAAATCCTTACTTAGCTTTTTTCCAAATATATTCCACTTCATAATACTCCATAATTCTTATTATTAATTCTTTGCAACTTCTTGCGTAACAAGGTTTTTGCACGACTTAATTGAGATCTAGACGCACTTTCAGTTATACCAAGTAATGCTGCAATTTCTTTATGCGGATAGCCTTCTATAATATTCATGTTAAATACGGTTCTGTAACCTTCAGGCAGTGTTTGAATAAGCCTTATGATTTCCTCTTTTTCAAGTTGTTCAAAAACTGTTGGGTCAACGAATTGTTCATTATTCAATTCGATAAGTTGGCTTTCCCTTTTTGCAGCTTGTTTCCTAAGCCATGATAGCGATTGCCGAACAGTAATCGTCCGCATCCAACCTTCGAATGAACCTCTACCATCGTACTGTTCAATTTTTTCGAGAATAATAATCAAACTTTCCTGTAATATATCTTTTGCAGAACTTTCATCTTTTACATATCGTCGGCAAACCGTCATCAACATTCCTGAGTAGCGCTTGACCAATTCAAATTGACTTGATTTCTTATACTGTTGACAGCCAGATATGATTTGTTTTTCGGCCACTAGTTAATTTCTTATTAAATGAAAATTACCGCTGAAAGGAATACTATTTGCTCCATCTATTAAAGTGCCAGCAAAAGAACCAGCCACAGCTTCCCCGGCATTGCCATACTCGCTTATATCAAATACATCAAAATTACCTCCTTGATCATAATTCCATAACAAAGGATCATCTTGAATAAAGTCTAGCTCACTTTGATCATCTGGATAATTACCAGTAGATATCCCATCAAAAGAAAAAGAAATCTTTATTTGATTACCACTAACACTATTGTCTGCACTTACAGTTGTTTTGCCAGATCCAAAATTGATTAAAATGTTTGGATTAATAAATGTCTTGGTATCTGATCCAATAGTCATCTGTATAATGTTTTCTAGTGAAGAGGAGCATATATCTATTATTCCTAATTGATTATCTTGGCCTGCAATAATGGAAACAGTATTACTTTCGGTTAAATTAGTTAATTCTGCAAATTTAATGCTTAATTCATCATTCGCAGCTACGTTGTTGCAAGTGGTAATTAGTGTTTTTTCAAAATCAGAATTTTTAATAGTAATGCTCTCTGTAACTCCTGCAATGTTAAAATAGGCTAATACATTATCTTTTGGAATCCCATCACATGTCAAGGTCCCACTCACTTTAGTCAATAATTCATCTTGAATGTATATATTAATTGTATTAAGGATTGTGGCCGAAGACATAGGGCTTACCACTTGTTCTCCAACCAAACAACCTTGTTGATATATCCTCATGATCAATGAATTGTTCCTTGGGACTAACAATGAAAAGCACCCGTCATTATTTGTATACACATTAGCCAATTGAACACTATTCTGAAAAAAGACTACATTAAAATTTTCTAATGGAACATTCCCAAGATTTTCAATACACCCAGTTAATTCAATAGTTGGATCAACTGGTTCATCTAAATTCCAAGTTGAAAAATGACTAACCAATCCCTCATAATACCCGTTTATTAAATCTGCTGTAGATTCTGCTCCCCATATACCATATTCTTCACTGTAGGACCAAAGCGGTATAGCAGCAGGCGCCTCAGATTGCAAGGAAATAGGAACAGGAATTTTTATCATTGCTTTTTCGGTGTCTGCAATTTCTAATTCCTGTCCTTCTAGATTTTGTAGTTCAAGCACAAACATACCGAAGGTCTTTAATGAAACTTCTTCATTCCTGCTTTCAAAACTTACGCCTTGCAAATTGCCTGGCATTTGATCAAACGATTTGGGATCTGTTGGGTTTAGCCACCGGCCTGCAACTTGAACCTGGCCATTGAACAAATTCCCATTAAGCGCTATGCTGTTTGGATTAAATCGAATAGTCGCATTATTATTTAAAATCACATCTCCTCCAAGGGTACTTTCAAATTGATGCTCGAATATTCTTTCTATTAATTCTATCTTAATTCGATTTTGAGCATTCTCAATTGGGAAAAAACGTCGACTTCCATTAAAATATCCTTCTTTTATAGCAGTAACAAGGCTCCCTTTTTCGTTTAAAGGAATATCGAGAAAAGAGAAGAACCCAAATTCATTAGTGGTAGTTTGAAAAGAATCCAATAAAATTTCAACGTCTTCAATCCCAGCCCCATTTGCTGCAACAATTTGACCTAGCACACTTCCATTAATTTTCACTATGCTTGGATTATACGCCTCAATAGTCGTTGGGTCAGGCGTCTCTTCCATCAATTTAACTTCATTAATATCTTTTCTACAGCTTACAATGGCCATTGAAAGTATAAAGGAATATATTAATATCTTTTTCATTTTGCTTTTTAAAACTCCTGACATTTAGTTGCCAGGAGTTGCTTGTTAATTAGTTAAGTCGTCTCATTTAATAGAGTAATCTAAATCGGAAAACGCTGCGTTAGTTTAATTATTTAATAGGAATCTTGAATAATTAGTTTTTTACTGATTGCTTTTCCTTCAATCCAGCACTGTATAAAGTATAAACCAGGAGGCAAATTATCAAAAGAAAGGGGATAGGAATTACGCTTTTGCTTTTCGCTATAAATTAATTGCCCAGTCTGATTATACATAAATATTGCATCTATTGGCAATTCACTTTTAACCAAGAAATGACCTTGGTTGGGATTTGGCTGAATCCTTATATTGTTAATTTCTTTTGTTGATTCATCAATCGAATTAATAAAGCCAGCAGTATAAATGGTGTCCATCAATGTGCAGCCTTCAGGGGTAGTTATTTCTATTATGTAAATTCCTGGATCAGTAATTGTTACAGTGGTCGTAGTATCACCGGTTGACCATAAAACCTGACTCCCTGGAGGAACGCATACTTCTACTTGGTTTTCAATTTGCACCGTGTCTGGGACGATGCCGATAAAATCAAATCCATCTGTAATTGAATAGATCGTTCCACTACGATTATGGATATAGATGCTGTCATTAATGACCTGATTGAAAATAAAACCAGTTTCCTCCCAAATTAAATCTAAGCTGGGGCTAAACCTGTAAATACGATCAAGAAATGAAAGAATAATTCCTTTTTTAAAAGCACTAATACTTATGCCAAAGTCATTGGCGGTATAAAAGAAATCCTCTGTAAGGTCTGGTAAAAAATACTGACTTATCTCTTCCAGAGAATAATTTAGCGTAATCAATCTTATAGAATTAAAATCCACTGCTGTTAAATAAATTTGGCTATCACTAATGTTAGTCTGTTTAACACTACCATATTCCAAAATTCTATTTGAAATTACTCCACCATTCTGGTCTAAGACTGCAACTTCCTGCGTTCCATGCACGAAAATTTTATCTTGATCAGGGAATTGTTCCACTCCTTCTATTTCAAAATCTAAAGAAGCAATCATCATTGTATCAGTGCCTGATATTTTGAATAACTCTCTATCACTAAAATAGATAGAAGATGGATTTGGTATTAAATTTAATTCACTATCCACAAATACTTTTGTATAGTCAGTTTTTACACAAATTATATTGTTTTCAAGGAATAAATTTATCATTACATGCCTGTCAATTTCAGCGTAACGAATAATGTTTTCAAATCGTTTAAAATCATTTGTGCTTGAGTTTACCTTAATGAGGTCTACTTCTAGCGCTCTTAATGTAGGATTCTGAGGTGCGAGTTCTAATCTTTGAATCGTGAAATAGTAATTCCCATCTTGATCTATCAGAATTGGTGAATATTCAGTTGAATGGGAAATAGACGTTGAACTTAAACGAGTATAATCGTTGAAATCAAGAATGGTAATAGTATCTTGAGTACTGCAAAAATCATCTTTTAAGCTAAAACTGAAATTTCCGGAATTTAAGTCGGTTCGAATAAATTCAGTATTGCCATCTTCCCATAGAATGGTAATATCGCCTTGTCCTCCAATTGGACTTACTGTAACTGTATATTCATCTTCACATGAGCTAATTTCTACATTTGCTTCAAGATCATAAACATCTAAAGGTACTTCCATTAATTCAGTACAATCTCTTTGTTTAATTTTAAAAGTAAAAGTTTGATCCTTAGTTGGATAAAGTGAAATTTCATCACCTATAAGTATACTATTCTGAAAATAAACGTTGCAATCTTGACAATTTGATAAATCAAAGTTTATTAGATACTCGCTCCCTGGACAATCAGAATTATTTGTAATAGAATAAGATACATCCATTACTTGCACTTCCACAAAAGTAGTAAGCGTATCTTGAAATCCTTCTGGATTAGTAATTACTAAATCAAAGTATTGAGAAGCATCTGGTCGAATAAAAATACCTGCCGTATTCATTCCATTATTCCACATAAAATTACAATCGATACAACAATTAATTTCGGGTAATAAATACAAACTATCTTCTGGGCAAAGAAAAGTGGTATCTTGAATGGAGACAATTGGAATGATCGGACCTGATTGTGATGCTAATTTAACAAACCAAATATCTGTTTCACCGTGATTCATTGAAATGTCGCCATCGTTTGAGTCCGTATTGCCTATTAAATATAAATCTGCACAGGATAATGATGCTTTGATTAATTCATCCTCGCCACTTCCTCCATAGATTCCATTATATTTAAATTGACCAAAATCATCATAAGCATGAACATTAAAATTTGAATCGCTTTCAGAAAGCCAATTAGTATTAGGGTTTCCAGCTAAGGGGGTAAAAAGACCCTCAACTGTGAAAATATAAGTACTATTACCTCCAGTTCTAATGTAGTCGGAACTTCCGCATTGAAAAAGAATGGAAGCGTCACTGCATTCTACTGGAGAACCTGCGGCAGCATCACAAAAGTTATCTAAAACGGGTGGCCAAACTTCGTACTCCGGAATTCCATTCGCAAAAAATGCCTTATAGCCAAACGCCAAAATGGTATCTTGAAAATTTACAACATCATAATATTCGTAGAAGTAAAAATTGATGGGACCAGTAAATTCTTTTAAATTTACAGAAAACGTTTTAGCTCCAGTAGTTTGATCAAATGTTAGCTGAAAAACACTTTCACTTGGAGATGAGATGCTACCAACAATTAAATATTTATTGTCTTCATATTCACCTACACTAACTGGATTCAGTGAATATTGGGCATTCGACATAGATTCAACCCAAAGCTTATTTCCTGCTTCATCCCACTTACTAAGTTCAAAGGTTCCTGTACTTTTCCATTGGATAAGTAAAATCTTATTATCTCTAGACTTTTGAATATCGAATATTGGATTTCCTAAATATCGGACCCATTGGATCTCACCTTGAAGATCGGTTTTTAATAAAAAGCGGGTGCCAATGAAAGGATTATCTATAAAATCTCCATCTTGAGAATTAGTGAATCCAGAGATATAAAAAGCATTATTAGATTGGATAATATCATATACAATATCCGTTCCAGAGCCACCAATTGATTTTTCCCAATCTATCGCAGGTTGACTGGACAATAAGAAAGTAACAAAGCAAAAAGCTGTAAGAAGCGTAAATTTTAAGTTCATTTCAATAGTATTAGTTGATCAATATTTATCTATAGAGTAGATAAATATTGAAAACGCTGCGTGTTCATCTATAAATATATTAACTAAATAGCAATATTCATAAAACTTCTATTCTATAAATGGGTTCCCAAATTCAAATATTGAGGAATTTCT
>Ga0079203_1000447_pt1 | contig 33720 bp, 27 predicted proteins | sample PorBlaMBantryBay_FD_68602 | JGI IMG/M metagenome (GOLD analysis project Ga0079203, IMG submission 68602) | Marine algae microbial communities from Bantry Bay - Bantry Bay, Ireland | ecosystem: Host-associated > Algae > Red algae > Blade | place: Bantry Bay, Ireland
TAATAATTGCTCTTTGGTCATTATTAAAGGCGGTGCAAAACGTATAATATTTCCATGTGTAGGTTTTGCTAATAATCCATTATCTCGTAGAGCCATACATATATTCCAAGCGGTATCGCTATCTTCTGTATCGTTAATTAAAATAGCGTTAAGTAAACCTTTTCCTCTTACTGCATTAACAATATTAGAGGTATCAATAAATTTAGTCATTTCTGCTCTAAACAATGCACCTAAATTATAAGCATTTTCTGCTAATTTTTCATCCTTTATAACTTCTAAAGCTGCCATACCAACTGCCGCAGCAACTGGATTACCACCAAAAGTACTACCATGATTTCCTGGCTTAATAACATTCATAATAGCATTGTTAGCTAAAACAGCCGAAACAGGATAGGCACCTCCAGATAAAGCTTTACCAAGAATAAGGATATCTGCTTTTACTTCTGGTGTATCAGAACAATGTTTATCTATACAAGAACAATTACCACAAGTTGCTAATAAACGACCTGTTCTTGCTATGCCTGTTTGTACTTCGTCTGCAATAAATAATACATTATGCTTTTTGCATAACGCTTTTGCAGCAGATAAATAACCTTTGGATGGTACAAAAACGCCAGCTTCGCCTTGAATTGGTTCTACAAGAAAAGCAGCTACGTTTTTGTTATTATTTAAAGCATCTTCTAAGGCTCTTAAATTATCGTATTCAATTTTAATAAATCCTTTAGTGTACGGTCCAAAGTTTTTTCTGGCTACAGGATCGTTTGAAAATGAAATAATTGTAGTAGTTCTACCATGGAAGTTATTTTCGCACACAATTATTTCTGCTTCATTTTCTGGTATACCTTTTACTTCGTAAGCCCACTTTCTACAGAGTTTTAAAGCGGTTTCCACTGCTTCTGCACCGGTATTCATTGGTAATAATTTATCGTACTTAAAGGTTTCAGTAGCGTATTTTTCAAATCGACCTAACATATCATTATAAAACGCACGAGATGTTAAGGTTAGGGTTTGCGCTTGATTAACCATTGCTGTAACGATTTTAGGATGACAATGTCCTTGGTTAACTGCTGAATAAGCAGAAAGAAAATCGTAATACTTTTTTCCTTCTACATCCCAAACATAAACACCTTCTCCTTTGTTTAATACTACTGGAAGAGGATGGTAATTATGTGCGCCATACATGTTTTCTAATTCCATCGCTTCTTGCGATGTTAATTGTTTTAAAACTGCCATTTTAAATGTGTTTAAATAATGAATAAAATATCCATTCCTATCTACCTTTATTCTTTCGAAGTAACGAAAATTCAGCGTGGGAAAGAAATCATCCCTAGAGCGTGCAAATTAAGAAATATTTATTTTTGAATAAAATAAAAATGAAAATATAACTATTCGAAAAATTTAGAGATTAACGCGTTTCGACCTAAATATATGCTTTTCATCGTATTTTTTTTTGAATTTTATTATTTAATCTGTTTTTGATTTAAATAGGCTTAAATTTATAGTGATAACTAAAATAATCAATAAAAAAACTTATGGAATTTTTAAACAACATTCAAAACAGTCTCTCCAACTCACTAGGAGGCAATTTAACAAATGTAATTGGTGCACTTTTAATATTAATTATTGGAATTTTTGTAGCAAAATTTGTAAAAAAAATTATTACTAAAATAATAGCTAAAACTGGTATAGATAGTAAACTAAAGAGTGATAAAGTAGTTTTGTCAAAATTAATAGGTAAGCTTATTTATTTCTTTTTAATGATTATTGTTTTTATGCTAGCACTTGAAAAACTTGGCATGACAAATGTTTTGGAGCCTTTAAAAACTATGCTTAATAAATTTTTAGGTTTTATACCTAATATAATAGGTGCTGGATTAGTTGCATATATAGGATACATGCTTGCAAATGTAGTTTCGGAATTTGTTGGCTTGTCTGGTGATACCATTCAAAAATTTGTACCAAAACTTAGGCTACCAGAAAATATCAATTTAGTGGGTATCTTAAAGAAAGTTGTTTTTATCATTATTTTTATACCGCTATTAATTTCAGCCTTAAACATTTTAAATATAGAAACAATCTCGGTTCCAGCAACATTAATGCTAACTATGTTTTTTGCTGCCATCCCAAAAATTATTTTGGCTGCAATTATTTTAATAATATTTGTTGTGGTTGCTAAATTTATTTCTTCTTTAATTAAAGATATTTTAAACGGGATGAAATTAGACAATACAGTAGCAAAAATGAATATGACAAGTTTATTTGGCAACACAAACTTAGCTAACGGTATTTCTAAAATTGTTTATTTTTTTATTGTTCTTTTTGGTTTAGTTACTGCTTTAGAAAAATTAGAATTCGCTCAATTAACGCAAATAATGGATACTGTAATAAATTATGGTGGTAGAATATTATTTGGCATCGTTATTATTGCAATTGGTATGTGGTTAGCAAATTTACTAACAAGCACTATTGCCAAAAGTAGCAGTGTATTTGTTACATCGATTGTAAAAATAGCAATTATAGCTATTTTCTTAGCTATTGGATTACGTTCAATGGGTATTGCAGACGAAATAGTAAATCTAGCCTTTGGTATAACTTTGGGAACAGTAGCGTTAACAATAGTGTTATCATTTGGTCTTGGTGGTCGTGAAGCTGCAGGAAGGCAAATGTCTAAAATTTTAGATAAGTTTAATAAAAACTAAATAATATCTTTTAATAAATTTAAAACTGCTCTATTATTTTAGAGCAGTTTTTTTTTGATATTTTTGTACCTATGGCAAGAAGTAAAAATAGAAAGAAAGTTTTCAATAACGTTGAAGTTTTTGATACTGCAGGTAAAGGAAAGTCGGTTGGTAAAGCACCAGATGGAAAAGTAATTTTTATACCAAATGCAGTACCTGGTGATATTGTAGATGTACAAACCTTTAAAAAACGTAAGGCTTACTATGAAGGTAAAGCAACGGTGTTTCATACCTTAAGCGATAAAAGAACAAAACCTGCTTGCCAACATTTTGGTACCTGCGGTGGATGTAAATGGCAAGATATGGCATACGAACATCAACTTTTTTATAAGCAAAAGGAAGTAACCAATAACCTTATTAGAATTGGACACATAGAATTACCAGAAATTACACCAATAAAAGCTGCAGCAGAACAGTATTTTTATAGAAATAAAATGGAATTTTCTTTTAGTGATAGCAGATGGTTAACACTCGACGAAATACAAAGTGATGAGGATTTAGGAGATAGAAATGCATTAGGATTTCATATTCCTGGTATGTGGGACAAAATATTAGACGTTAAAAAATGTCATTTACAGGCAGACCCATCTAATGCTATTAGAAATGCAATTAAAACTTTTGCTTTAGAGAATGATCTTGAATTTTTTAATACAAGAAACCAGACAGGATTACTACGTACTTTAATGTTACGAACATCGTCAACTGGAGATATCATGGTATTAGTTCAGTTTTTTAAAGAAGATAAAGTAAAACGTGAATTATTACTAGATTATATTGCAGAGACATTTCCGCAGATAACCTCATTACAATATGTTGTTAATGAAAAAGCTAATGATACCATTTACGATCAAGATGTAATTTGTTATAAAGGTCAAGACCACATTTTCGAAGAAATGGAAGGTTTAAAGTTTAAAATTAATGCCAAGTCTTTTTACCAAACAAATTCTGCTCAAGCTTTCGAGTTGTATAAACTTACGCGAGAGTTTGCTGATTTAAAAGGAGACGAACTTGTTTACGATTTATATACAGGAACTGGAACCATAGCACAATTTGTTGCCAAAAAAGCAAGAAAGGTTATTGGTGTAGAATCTGTTCCAGACGCTATTACCGCTGCAAAAGAAAATGCACATTTTAATGGTATTGATAATGTTGAATTTTATGTGGGCGACATGAAAAATGTTTTTAACCAAGACTTTATTATCACGCATGGACAACCAGATATTATTATTACAGATCCACCAAGAGATGGCATGCATAAAGATGTTGTTAAACAAATATTAAACGTTGCGCCAAAAAAAGTAGTTTACGTAAGTTGCAATAGCGCTACACAAGCTAGAGACTTAGAATTAATGGATGCTATATATAAAGTAACGAAAACGCAGGCTGTAGACATATTTCCGCAAACGTATCATGTAGAAAATATTGTGCTGTTAGAAAAACGATGAAAATTTTCGAGTTTTGCACTAAACACAGTAGAAGTGCAGAAGTAAAGAAATAAAAAAAATTAATACTTAAAGTTTATCTTTAAAGCAGCCTAAAAAGCGAAAAGACGAAAAAAGTAAATATGAAAAAAACATTAGTCATCCTCCTACTCTTTATTTGCATAGCCTTTAGCTGCGAACGAGATGATCTTTGCCCAGAAGATACACCTACTACTCCAAGTTTAATTGTAGAATTTAGAAATAATATTTTAAATGAAAACCCTAAAAATGTAACAAGATTACGTGTTGAAGATTTTGATGACGCTACACGTGTTTTAGAAGCCTATAATATTGTGACGGAGGACCAAATAATTTTACCTTTAAAAACCGATGCAAACGAAACCAAATATCGTGTGTACAGAGATTATGTCGATGAAACGAATACAGGTAACCCAGATGTAATAACAATACAATACAGTACAACCCAAATTTATGTTTCTCGCGCGTGTGGTTTTAAAAGTAATTTTGAAAACGTAGAGATACTTATTGAAAACGACTCTAATAACTGGATGCTATTTGCAGCACCAGAAAACGATAACCAAATTGTAACAAACGAAGATGAAATACACTTTACAATACGTCACTAGTTGTCTTTTTCTTTTGTGCTGCCAATTTGTTGCTGCACAAGAGCAAGATATTAAGAGTATAGACTCTATACAATACATTCAAAAATATGGTTTAAGAGTTGGTACAGATATAAGTAAACTTTTAAGAACTGCAATAGACGATGACTATTCTGGTTTTGAAATAAACGGTGATTTTAGATTATCGAAAAAAATCTATGCAGCAGCAGAATTAGGCGTTGAAGAGAAAACAACTACAACAAATTTTTTAAGCGCAACCGCAAGTGGTAGTTATATTAAAATTGGTGTAGATTACAATATGTACACCAACTGGCTAAGCATGAGCAACATGATTTATAGCGGATTTAGAACTGGTTTTAGCACTTTTTCGCAAACCAGAAACAGCTATACCGTTTATAGTCAAAATCAATTCTGGACACCACAATTAACTAATAATGAAAGTGAAGAATTTAGTGGTTTATCGTCTATATGGTTAGAATTTATTATAGGTATAAAGGCTGAAGTTTTTACCAATTTTTTTATTGGTTTAAACGCACAATTAAAAGGAACTATTTCTACTAAAGAACCAGAAAATTTCCAAAACTTATATATTCCAGGTTATAATAAAACTTACGATAGTGGAAACTTTGGAGTTGGCTATGGTTATACTGTTTCTTACTTTATTCCAATTTTTGAAAAAAAGTAAACAAAGTACCAGAACACAAGAAAAAAAAATAGAACAAGTTATAAATTATCCATATACTTACCTTTCTTACTTCCTGCATACATAACGTACTTAAGTAAGCGAGATTCTAGTTTCGCGTTCATTAATTTGATTTTACGCGAAGGTCGTAAGCTAACATGTTTAATAGCTTCTAAGTTAGAGGTTATAAACCAAGCGTCTGTATTTGGGTAGCCTTGTTTCAAGGTGTCTCCAATATTCTTATAGAAACTCTCCATTTCTATATCTAAGCGTTCTCCATAAGGTGGATTAAAAACAATATGTAACTTCTCCTCTCCTGCTCTTTGGGTTTTAAAGAAATCTTCATGTTTTATGGTAATAAAATCGTCTAACTGTGCGTTTTTTATATTATCGTTAGCTTTAGCGACAGCACTTGGCGATTTATCGTAACCAATTATTTTATGATGGAAATCTCTGGTTTTATTTAAAAGAGATTCTTCAATTTTTTCAAACAAATCAACATCCCAATCGTTCCAGCGCTCGAAAGCAAATTCTTTACGCATTAAATTTGGCGGAATATTACAGGCAATCATAGCTGCTTCTGCTAAAATAGTTCCACTACCACACATTGGATCTATAAAATCTGTTTGTCCGTCCCAACCAGAAAGCATAATCAGTCCAGCTGCTAAAACTTCATTTATTGGTGCAATATTAGTTGCCATTTTATATCCACGTTTGTGTAAAGAATCTCCAGAAGTATCCAATGAGATAGTACAAACAGAACGGTCTATGTGTACATTAATCTTTAAATCTGGAAAACGCAAATCTACATTTGGTCGCTCTCCAGTTTGGTCTCTAAACTTATCTACAATAGCATCTTTTACTTTTAATGCTGTGTATTGCGAGTGTGTAAAAACTGTAGAATGTACTGTTGCATTTACAGCTAGAGTACCAGAAGATTTCATGTGTTGGCTCCAATCCATTTTGTATACATTTGTGTACAAATCCTTTTCATTATTAATACGAAACGTTTTTATTGGTTTTAATATTTTTATAGCAGTTCTTAAACCCAAATTAGCCTTATACATAAAGCCTTTATCGCCTTCAAAACTAACATTTCTTACGCCTTGTTTTACATGCATAGCACCAAGTTGCGTAAGCTCTTTTGCTAATATTTCTTCAAAACCAAATAAGGTTTTGGCAACCATTTTGAAATTATCTTCCATTATTTTCGTCTAATAGAAAGCAAAAATACTCTATTTTTGTTCGAACATATAATAAACTAAAATCAGATTCCCATTTTCAAGGGAAATAAATATGATAAAAGACAACACAACTTGGTATGCCTCTTGGTTTAACACACCTTTTTACCACATTTTATATAAAGATAGAGATTATGAAGAAGCCCAAAACTTTATGTGTAATCTTACCAACTATTTAAACGTTCCAGAAAACGGAAAAATTCTAGACCTTGCTTGTGGTAAAGGCAGACATGCTATTTACTTAAACCAAATTGGATACAATGTTACAGGAGTAGATTTATCTAAAAATAGTATTGATCACGCAAAACAGTTCGAAAATGAGACTTTACATTTTAATGTACACGATATGTGCAAACCATACCATGAGAAATTTGATGCTGTTTTTAATCTCTTTACAAGCTTTGGTTATTTTGAAAATGAAGAAGATAACCTTAACACTATAAAAGCAATTAAAGCTAATTTAAATGAAACAGGTTTTGGTGTAATAGATTTTTTAAATAGCGATTATATAATAGATAATTTAGTTGAAGAAAACACAAAAACAGTCCAAGGTATAGATTTTAAACAAAAACGTCGAGTAGAGAATGGCTATATAATTAAGGATATCTTTTTTACCGCTGAAGGTAAAGATTTTGAATTCCAAGAGCGTGTTCGTGCTTTAACTTTAGCAGATTTTGAAACACTTTTTAAAAAAGCTGGTGTCTATTTATTAGATGTTTTTGGAGATTATAAATTAAATAAATATCACAAAAGTTCGTCTCAACGTTTAATCCTTATTTTTAAGTAAATCAACTATGCTTTTAAATATTATACTTCCTATAATATCTGTTGTCTTAGGCTTTTTAGTAGTTTTTATACTAAAGCCAAAACAACCAAAACATTTAAAACTACTACTTGCGTTTAGTGGTGCTTTTTTATTATCTATAACTGTTTTCCATTTTCTCCCAGAAGTTTATACTAGCAATAATAAAAGTATAGGTTTGTTTATAATGGTTGGAATTTTATTGCAAATTATTTTAGAGTTTTTCTCTAAAGGTGCAGAACATGGTCATGTTCATATTAGTAAAAAAGCTACAGTTTTTCCTTGGATTTTATTTATTAGTTTAAGTATTCATAGTGTTCTGGAAGGGATTCCTATAGATGGACACACTAATCTTATTTACGGAATAATTATACATAAATTACCAATAGCTATAATTTTATCGACCTTTTTTTTAACTTCTAAAATTCCTAAAAGTAAATCTATAATGTTTTTATTATTATTCGCTTTAATGACACCTCTTGGTATGTTTTTATCTGCTAATATACCTTTATTAAAAATATATTACGTTCAAATTTCTGCTGTAGTAATTGGTATATTTTTACATATTTCTACCACTATTTTATTTGAAACTAATGAAGGACACACCTTTAATATCACTAAATTATTAACTATTATTAGTGCTGTAGTTATTGCTTATTTTTTGTAATCAATTTCTGTAAAACTCAATATTATTTAGCTTTAAAAAAAATCTAATATTTAGTGTTATTACTTTATGTATTAACCTTTGTAATAGATATAATTGTAATTAAAATTAAAATTCTGCCTTGACGAGAATAAAATATGTTTAGTAAAGAAGAATCAAAAAAAATAAAACAATTATTTTGGACTAGTTTTGGTAAGTCCTTTCCAACAAAGTGGATTTTGTATAATACTAAACTAAAAGGTTTTAGTTTTAAGTTTCATTTCGATAATAAATCTGCTCTTGTTAGTTTAGATTTAGAAGATAATTTAGAAAACCGAATTAATTATTGGGAAAAACTCCAACAGACAAAAGCTATACTAACAACAGAGTTTTTACCAAATGCTATTTTTAAAGAGGAATATTTTCTAGAAAACGGAAAAGAAATTTCTAGAATTTATGTTCCTATAGGTTATAAAGTTTCTATCCACGATAAAAACTGCTGGCAAGAAGTTATGGTTTTCTTTAATAAAAATATGCACTTATTTGAAGCTTTTTTTTTCGAGTATGAAGATTTTTTAAGAGATTAAAAAAGTATAACCTAAAACAGTTACAAAATATTATACTTATTGTTTTTCTTCAACATTTAAGTGTATGTATTCTAAAAAAGCATTCATATCTAAAAATTTTATAAATATATGGTTTAGTTGTTTTTCTTCAATTGTATCAACAGATCTTGATAAGCGTCGTCTCTCACAAGGTAAGCAGTGATATATAATCGACTTATTTAATGTTATGTCCCGTTATTCAATTTTTCTATAAATTTTAGGTCTTCATTTTTATATTTATTATTTCCTCTTAATGACTTTTTAATTTTCCATAACTTTATTCCCACATCTCGATTTAACTTTGGATTGTCTGCTAAGAAATCTCTTAAATAGGTATTGTATTCAAATTGTGGTGCTATTATTTTTGGTTTGTTTGACTTCTTATTTTCTATTTCGTTCCACTTTGTAATTGCATCGTTTAAGGTTTTCCCGCTATTTATTTTCATCCAATTCATAAACCTAACGTTGAACTTGAATTTTATTCCAATACTTTGTTGAAAGAAAGATCTTACATTTTCAGTGTTTTTATAGTTATCAGTAATTTTAGTATCTAACGTCAGAACAGACTTGTTCCAGTCAAATTTTGACTTGGCTTTGGCATTTTGGTTAGAGGATTTGGTCGTTCTTTTTCTGGTTCTAAGAAAATCTATTATCCTTTTGTTTATTTCAATTTTTCCTCCACTTGATTTCAAACCATAGTTTCTGCAGAACTGAACCAATTCTTCTTTTAGCCAGTAGAATTCTTGAAAATCTTTAACAAATATTTCTTTATTTAATTTAGGTCTTTTGTCCATTTCTATTCTTCAATGAGGCATAACAATACAGGTAAGTGCTACAATGTTGGCATTACTATTATATTCCTTTTTTATTTTTTTTTTATACCATCCATTTCTGGTATCATAAAATATGTTACTACTAAATAGTAATGTTTTGCCGTAAATTTTTAAAAACCTTCGAAATTAATAATAGCAATATTGGTAGACGTTTTTGTTTAAAATAATAAATTTAAACTACAAACCAATACACCATTAAAAAGTGAAAAATCGCACCAACTAGCACAAACAAATGCCAAATAACATGAAAAAATGTTTTTTTTTCGAGTACGTAAAATATAATCCCAATAGTATAAGATACGCCTCCAAGTATTAATAAAGTAATGCCTTTTGTTGGTACTAATACTTTTAATTGAGAAAAATCGAATACAATAAGCCAACCCATTATTAGATATAATAGTGTAGAAAATATATTAAACCTACCAGTAAAGAACATTTTTAAAACCACACCAAATGCTGCTATTCCCCAAACAACTGCAAATAAGATCCAGCCCAAACTTTGCTCTAAAGTAATTAATAAAACAGGTGTGTAAGTTCCTGCGATAAGTAAATAAATACTAATATGATCTATAATTCTAAAGGTATGCTTTCGCTTTTGATCTTTAATATAATGGTAAGTCGTGGAAGCAGAAAATAGTATAATTATAGATAGACCATAAACAATTACACTTGCTAAACTATAGGTGGTTTTTTCTGTGTCTTTAATTATAAGCAATGTTAATGCTATAATGCCTAAAATGGCTCCAACACCATGAGTGATAGTGTTCCATAATTCTTCGCGTTGCGTTTGTATGCGCATTTAAGATTTAGATTTTTGTTGAGTTTTAGCAGTTATTTTGTCTTCACTTAACCATTTATTAGTAAGCTTAAAAAAATCTAAATTGAAAGCAGGTTTTTGTTCTTTTAATCTACCGTTTTGAAAGTTTCGTTGCAAGATATCCTCAATTAAATAATCTTCTTTTATATTAAGTGGATCAAATTCTCGTTTTAAAGAAATATCAAACAAACTAGCTGTATTATTAAACCAGAAAGCTCTCCAACCGCTACGTAATTCTTTAATTAAAGAAAAAGTTGTTTTACCTGTTTGTCTATGGATGAGTTTTATAAGTATTTGTCCTTCAGTTCTGGTCATTTTTTTTAATTCGGCAGAAAACTCACTTTCAATATACTTCTGCACCTTTTTTGCATAACGTTTTTTCTTTCGTTTAGAATTTAAAGTTTCTAATTGCTTGGTTAAAGAGTCTAGTCTTTCGGCTGCCATTTTAGCATAAGGATAGACCTTTATCGTTTTTCGTCTTAAAATATAATAACGTCTTCTATTTTCTTTGCTATCAAACTTTAATTTGTGCAATAGCATGACTTCGTCAAGGTTTATTGCTTCACGCGGTATAGAATCGCCTTCAATAATCATGTACTCGACAAAAGTTGAATCTTGATCTATCTCAGGAGCTTGCCCGAATATAAACACTGGAAACACTAATAAAAGTGATAAAATATACTTCATATAAAAAGATATGCTAAAACCGTTCCAAAATATTTTGACAAAATTAATAATTATACTGTTGTTAACTACCAATTAAATGCGAATATTGCTATTTTAGTACAAAATTAAAAAACAATGGCAAAAAAAAGCATACTTAATAAAAAGTCTATAGACTTTTTAGAGAAATATTTAAACAATGCATCACCAACGGGATATGAATGGGATGGACAAAAAATATGGATGGATTATCTAAAACCTTACGTAGATGAATTCTTTACAGATACTTATGGTACTGCAGTTGGCGTAATAAACCCAAAGGCAAAATATAAAGTAGTTATTGAAGGACATGCAGACGAAATTTCTTGGTACGTTAATTATATAGACGATAAAGGTCTAATTTACGTGATAAGAAACGGTGGAAGCGATCACCAAATTGCACCTAGTAAAGTGGTTAATATACACACTAAAAAAGGCATTGTAAAAGGTGTTTTTGGCTGGCCTGCAATACACACTAGAAGTAAAGCGAAAGAGCAACCGCCAAAACCAGATAATATTTTTATAGATTGTGGTTGTAAAACAAAAGCTGAAGTTGAAGCACTTGGTGTGCATATTGGTTGCGTAATTACGTATCCAGACGAATTTCATATTCTAAATAAAAACAACTTTGTTTGTCGTGCCCTAGATAATAGGATGGGTGGTTTTATGATTGCAGAAGTGGCGCGATTACTTAAAGAAAATAAGAAAATATTACCTTTTGGATTATATATTACAAACGCTGTACAAGAAGAAATTGGTTTACGTGGTGCACAAATGATTACCGATACCATTAAGCCTAACGTTGCCATTGTTACAGATGTTACACATGACACCACTACTCCAATGATTGATATGAAAGTTCAAGGAGAAGCAGAAATTGGTAAAGGTCCAGTTATTGCTTATGCACCTGCGGTACAACAAAAATTACGCGATTTAATTACAAATACTGCCGAAGAAAAGAAAATACCTTTTCAGCGCGCAGCTTGTTCTCGTGCCACTGGCACAGATACTGATGCTTTTGCTTATAGTAATGGTGGTGTTGCCTCTGCGCTTATCTCCCTGCCTCTACGTTACATGCATACAACAGTAGAAACTGTGCATAAAGAAGATGTAGAAAATGTAATTAAATTAATTTACGAAACGTTATTAAAAATTAAAGATGGCGAAACGTTTTCGTATTTTGATTAGTAGATTTTTAATTTTCACGAAGGTATAAATCTAACAGTCGCTAAGCAACATTCAACTATAACAATAATTAACGTTGTAGCGAGTAATAACTATGTTGTGTGCAAGCTGACCAAATAATCGAAATAAATGAGTAAGAAGTTACTAAAAGAAAAATTAAAACTCGAAATCGCTGAATTAAACAAAAAGTGGTATCAGAAAATGGATTTTTTAAAAGTACTTCTTCCAACCGTACTTGCTATATTTTCACTTTTATACGCTTTGACCTCTGGTTTCTTTAGTTCCAAAAGCGAATTATTAGAATTAAAAAAACAGCAATTACAATTCGAAATTTCTCAATTTCAAAAAGAAAAGGAAGAACTAATAAATACGAATTCAGAATTAGAAATAAAAAGAGAAAAATTATTTGATAGCTTAAGTACTCAATCTGAATTATTGAAAAATTATGAATCAAGTTTACGAAGTGAAAGATATAGAAAGAATGAATTAAGCAAAGAATTAACCATTCTCAAAAATACTCGCAATAACTACAATTTAGAAATTCAGCAATTGGAGAGCGATTATCAAAAAAAGAAAGAAACATATTTAAAGGAAATCAAAACTAATTACTACAAAGAAATCGATTATGAAAAAATAGTTTCAGGAAAAACAGATAGCATCAATAAATTAAAAGACCGAATTCAAGATTTAGAATATAATATTAAATTATTAAGAAATTCACCTTTTACAAGAAATAGCAAGCGACAATTTAATTTTCCTATTTGGGAAAATAAGGAAATGATGAAATATCATCAAAGTAAGATTGACAAAATTGTTGGTAATATGGCTCAAAACAGAAAAGAAATGGAAAAAGCGCAAAAATCGATGGACTCACTTAATGTTCAAATGAAACTATTGAAAATGAATTAAAGCCAGCACAGAACACCGTATAAAAATAATTGCGGTTAAGTGCTTACACAAAGGCAGTTGCGTGTTTGCTACATCTGATTTTCCTGCGAAAAATCCTCGCACGCAAACCCGCAACTATTCTTATACTAACCGATGCTACGTGGTAATCTCTTGAATTAGTTGAAGACCATTCTAAAGATTACTGCGTTTTATATAAAAAACATTTAAAATCTTTGTTAAAAAATGAAACAAGAGTATATAGACATCGTTTCTAAAACAAGACAGCCTACTGGAAAATCTGCTTTAAAAAGTGAGATTCATAGTAAAGGGCATTGCCACAATACAGCGCATATTTGGTTTTATACTACTGATGGCGACATACTATTACAACAACGCGCTGCCTCAAAAGCAATTTTCCCATTGCTTTGGGATGTTAGTGTTGCTGGACATATTGATGCTGGCGAAACTATACTAGCTGGAGCTATTAGAGAAACTGAAGAAGAGATTGGGTTAACTGTTTCTGAATATGATCTTGAAAAAATTGGTGTTTTTAAATGTTTTAAATCGTACCCAAATGGTATTATTGATAATGAGTTTCACCATACTTTTATTGTTGAATTAAATGTAGAAATTTCAGATCTAATCCCTCAAAAAGAAGAAGTGGAAGCCTTAAAACTAGTGAGCATGTACGATTTCCATGACTTGTTAGAGCATTCCGCAACTAATGGTCATTTTGTAGCTAGTAATACTGAATATTATTATAAAGTTGTTGAAGCTATTTTAGAAAGAATAACATAATTTATTTACATTCGTTTATGGAATTAATAATATTCGCACTTGCACCAGTTGCCGTTGTTATCCTTTACATTTATTTAAAAGATAAATATGAAAAAGAACCAAAGCGGTTACTTTTAATTTCATTTTTATTGGGTGCTATTGTTAGTATAATTATTACTACCATTTTGTATGGTGTTTTTAATATAGCTTTACCCTTAACCAATAGTTTAAGCGTGTTTCAACAATTTGTTCAAGCATTTATAGTAGTTGGCTTTTCTGAAGAATTAAGCAAGTATCTTATTGTTTTACTATTTGCACAAAGAGATAAAGCTTTTAACGAACCTTTTGATGGTATTGTTTACGCAGTCATGGTTTCTATGGGTTTTGCAGCTACAGAAAATATTTTATACGTATTAGAAAGTGGCCCAACAACAGCTTTAATAAGAGCATTTACGGCAATTCCTGCTCATGCTACTTTTGGTATTTTAATGGGTTACTTTATGGGAAAAGCCAAATTTTCTGATAATAGAATAATATTTAACCTAACCGGATTAGCCTTAGCTGCCTTATTTCATGGTGCCTACGATTTTTTCTTGTTTATCGATTTTGTGCCTGGTATTTGGGTGGGAGCCTTTGTATCCTTAATTATTGGCATCATTCTCTCAAGAAAGGCCATAAAAAAACATCAAATGGTTTCTCATTTTAAACCAACAATAGATTTTTAAAACCTTTAGTTTACTGCTTTATAAATTTTAATGTTTGTCGTTTACCTTTGGAAATAAATTCTATAAAATAAACACCATTTAAAAGACTTTTAACAGCTACATTTTGGTTAGACAATTTTTTATCGTGAACCAATCTTTTTCCTGAAATATCATAAATAGAATAATTAAGATTATTAAGACTATTTGTTTCAACCCTTAAAAAATTGGCAACTGGATTTGGATATATTTTAATGCCTAAAAGTATGGTGTTAAACTCCGTAGATAAAGTAAAACTTCCTAGTTCTGCAACATAACTGTCCACAGAAATATCAGTTGCGCCTTCATTCCCACTCCAATCACTACCAAATAACAATCTAGTTCCAGTAGGACTAATAGTAACGTGTGGTTCTCCCCAATAATCAATATCATCTTCATCACTTCTATGGTGAGCTACTCTATAAACGTCTGCATCAAACTCATTAACCTTTGCTATAAATAATTCCTGATCTAAAATCTGTACGCCATCTTGCTGAAATCCTATACTAGAAACAGCAACCCAACCACCTTCTGTATTTTTGTGTGCCAAAGCAGATATATGTGTTCCAGTTTTTGGGTAAGCATAATCACCAACAGGAGTTACTGAGAAACAGTTACCTGTAGTAGCATTATGTGCGACTAGAGTACCTTGACAACCTGCAGTTGGCCCTTGCTCGAAAGCAATAGCAAAATAGGCATCGTCTCCATTGCTTAATTGTCCTATACAAGAATGTTCTGTACTACCAATATTTAAATCTCTAACAAAATCGCCATTAGCATCGTAAACCTTTTTGTTATGGTAAAACAAATTGCCGCTAGGAAAAGGCATTGGCGCTGTAAAATTAATATTAGCAATATTAAATTGTGTTAACGTATTTGTAGAAATTCTATAATAGTAAGCAGAATCATTACCACACCTAAAAGAAAATACATCATTATCCCAAGACATCATTTGGATATCGTTTCCTCCTGTTAATCCATTAGCAGCAATACAACCACTAATAGTTCTAATATTAACAATAGCAGTATTCACCTGCGTTTGCACATTATAACTATACAAGTTATCATTATTATTATCCATATAAAACAAAACATCGGGATCTGTGAAAGACCAGAAAACAGCCTCTAAATCGTCTGGATTGATATCTGATAAATTTCTAATAACCGTATAATTCTCACCATTTAATAATTGATGTACGCCACCGCCGTAAAGTATCATTAAACTTTCGTCTGCGTTCCAAGATTGAATAGTGTTATACATTGGTACAACAAAATTTCCTGGAGTTGCTTGAGAAATACGTCTAATTTTTGTTGCGGTAAATGATGGGTCTGTATCCGATTGTAAATAGGCTGGTTTTGCCAATGGTTGCATAGGACGTTGCGCTAAATCGTTTGCTATATAACCTATAGATAAATCTTGTGCAACGCTAAATTGAAATGCAATAATTATTAAATAAAGTAATTTTAATTTCATAATAGTCGTTTTTTGTATAAATTATATACGTTAAAAGTATAATTAAAAGACTTATGCTTCACACTTATTATTATTATTTAACATAGTTTAATGTATTGTATTGCTAATTAAATTTTAGCCTGGTAGGTGTATAAATCATAATACCTGCCTTCTTTTGCTATTAATTCGTCATGATTTCCACGCTCTGCAATTTTACCTGCTTCTATCACTAAAATTTGGTCTGCTCTACGTATAGTACTTAGTCTGTGTGCTATAACAATTGTAGTTCTGTTTTTAGTCAACTCTGTTAAAGATTTCTGTATTAAGGCTTCGCTTTCTGTATCTAAATTCGAGGTGGCTTCATCTAAAATAATAATTTTAGGGTCTGCTAAAATTGCTCTTGCAATAGCAATGCGCTGTCGTTGTCCACCAGAAAGCTTTACGCCTCTTTCGCCTATTAGTGTTTCTAGACCTTTATCAAAACGATCCGTAAATTCATTTACATAAGCTGCATTTACAGCTGCTTGCAATTGTACTTCGGTTGCGTTTGGTCTTGGAAATAGTATGTTTTCGCGAATAGTGCCTTCAAATAAAAATTCGTCTTGCAACACTACACCTAAATGTTTTCTAAAACTTTTCAGTTTTACTTTAGATAAATCTTCACCATCAATAGTAATTTGCCCAGATTTTGGGTTTAAAAACGTAGCAGATAAGCCTGCAATGGTAGATTTTCCTGAACCAGAACTACCAACCAATGCTATTACAGTACCAGAAGCGGCTTTAAAATTTATGTTGTGCAATACTGGTTTTCCTTCTTCATATTCAAAAGAGACTTCTTTAAATTCTATTTCGCCTTTAAATTTTTTTAGTTCTATGTTTCGGTTTTTATCATCTTCCTCAGCAGTCATATTCATTAACTCTTCAGTTCTGTCTAAACCTGCTAAAGCTTCGGTTAACTGACTTCCAATATTACTCATCTGCACAATTGGAGCAACCATAAAGGCTAAAAGAAAGGTAAATTGTAAAAAATCTCCAGGTGTTATTTCAGCTTGAATCATGTAATGACCACCAATTCCCATAATTCCAGCTGTTGCTAATCCTATTAAAAAAGTTGAAGAACTCGTCATGATAGCCGTTGCCGTTAAACTCTTTTTTACGTTAATAAAAATATCGTTAACACCTTTTTCAAAAACCTTAAATTCTTGATCTTCTGCATTAAAAGCTTTAATTACGCGAACACCAGAGAGTGTTTCGGTTAGACGTCCTTTTACCTGAGCATTAATTTTACCTCTTGCTCTAAAAATTGGACGAATATATTTAAACGATTTTAGGGCTATAATTCCGAAAATTGACAATGGAATAAAGGTAAAAAGCGTCATCCAAACGTTCATTCTTAATAAAATAACTAAGGTTAAAATTGCTGTAAAAGAACCACCTACTAATTGAACCAAACCTGTACCTATTAGGTTTTTAACACCATCCACATCACTCATTATTCTTGATACTAAAGCACCAGATTTTGTATTATCGAAAAAACTAATGGGTAAAGACAATACTTTTTTCTGTACTTGTGCACGTAACTCACTTATTAAATACTGTGCTTGAATACTTAATACTTTAGTAAGCATAAAGGAAGTAATAGCCTGTACCAAAATAGCAGTAACCACAATAGCTATTAATGTGTATAACTGGCTATAATCTTTTTCAGGTACAACCTCGTCTAATAACACCTTACTTTGCAGTGGTAAAACGAAACCTGCTAAACTACGAATAATTATTAAAATTAAACCCAAGAAAACGAGCTTTCGCCTTGGCCAAATAATTGTTATAAAGGCTTGTTTTAAAGTTACTTTAGATTTGTTTTTATCTTTAAATTTAGTATTGGTTTTATCTTTTAAATTTGAAGTTTTTAAATGTTTCATTCCTCAATTTTTATTTAGCAAAGATACGCTTGAAACAACTTTTAATATAGCTAATGCATTAATGTTTTGTTAATTAAAAATAGCCATCGTCTTAGCCATTCAATTTACATTACTTTTGCACGATGCACACACAAACACCAATTAAAAAGGAATTTATTGCTTTAATGGCTGCGCTAATGTCTTTAGTAGCGTTATCTATAGATGCCTTGTTGCCTGCACTCTCTGAAATTGGTGAATATTTAATGGTTGCAGATGCTACAAAAAATCAGCAGTTAATTACAATGATTTTTTTGGGTTTAGGTTTCGGGCAGCTTATTTTTGGACCACTATCGGACAGTTTTGGACGTAAGAAAATGGTTTATCTTGGATTCGTCGTTTTTGTATTTGCTAGTATAGTTTGCGTAACAACCAAAAGTTTTGAGATTATGATTATTGGTCGTATTTTTCAAGGCATTGGCTTGGCATCTCCACGAAGCGTTTCTATTGCAATGATTCGCGATAGTTATAGTGGTGATTATATGGCTAAAGTACTTTCAATAGTAGTAATGTTCTTTATTCTAATACCTGTAGTTGCACCTGCTTTGGGTCAATTTTTACTGCACTTCTCTAATTGGAAAGCTATATTTAATGTTAATTTAATTGTTGGTGCAATTGTACTTATTTGGTTTTGGAGAAGACAACCAGAAACACTAAGTGTAAAAAATAAAAAACCGTTTTCCTTAAAACGATATGCTACTAGCGCAAAAGACTTTTTTACACACAAAGCAGCTGTTGCTTTTACTTTGGCTTCTGGTTTTATTACAGGCTCGTTTATGGTGTATTTAAGTACATCCCAACAAATTTTTCAAGACCAATATGGTTTAGGAGAATTGTTTCCCTATTTTTTTGCTAGCATTGCTATTGCTGTTGGTTCTGCTACATTTTTAAATAGTCGTTTAGTTGTTAAATTCGGCTCTATGCGTATTGCCTATATTGCTACTCTTGCATACTTCCTTATTTCACTACTATACGTAGCAATTTTTTATAATAGTAGCAATCCAAACATTTATATATTACTTGGTTTTTTTTTATTTCAATTTTTTGCCGTTGGACTACTTTTTGGAAACTTGCGTGCTTTAGCAATGGAACCATTAGGGCATATTGCTGGTATGGGTTCTGCTATTAACGGTTTTATTTCTACAGTTATGGCAGTACCAATTGCAAATTATATTGGTGGTTTTGTAAAAACTTCTGTTTTACCTTTATTTATTGGTTTTTCTTTCTTTGGGTTTTTAACGTTATTAATTTTTTTATTTTTAAAAAAAAGCATTTTAAAAACTATAACAACTCTTTAAAATCATTTATACGGCATCTATAAATAGTTGTTAATGAGAACTTAATTTAAAAATTGTGCCTAATAAGGCATACTATTTAATCACAATAATCTGCTTTAAAATAGAAAATATAGCTATTAATAGTCTTAAAATTTACAATTATTTAACTTAGTAACGTTATCTTAAAGTTTTATTAAAATAAACATTATTTTAAATTAACATCGCTTGGAGGTTATAAGTTTAATTTTGGAAAAAATTAATTTAATTAACCTTAAAAAAAATGAACACCTTAAAACAATTTTTATTATTATTCGTACTTTTTTGTACTGTTGGACTATTAGCCATTTCTTGTAATATTGAAGATGGTAAAGATGGAATTAACGGCGAAAATGGCGTGGACGGACAAGATGGAGAAGATGGAGAAGATTTTACACCATCTCCATTGTTATTTTCTAATAAATCTTTACTAAATCCATTAGTAAATATCAATCCTAGTTTTAGCAATGTAAATGCTTATTCCTTAATAAGCTCGACAGATGTGCTTTCTAATGGTTTTCGTTTAGTAGGTGCGCAAGATGGCGCTGGATTTTTAAAAGATGGAGATGAATATATTTATGTTGTAAATGCGGAAGACGATTATAGCGTATCAAGAATTCGTTTCGATGAAAATATGAACCCAATTAAAGGCGAATGGTTGCTAAACGCTGGCGTGTCTGATTTTGCTAGACAATGTTCTGGTACTATGTGGGAAGCCGCTGTACATGGTGGTTCTCAAGACATATTTTTATCTGCTTCAGAAAGTATTGCTTACGATGTTAAAGCTATCGATCCATGGGTAACAACACCTACTCCAACCGCGGATTTTGGTTTAGATGCTTTAGGTGAATTCTCGTGGGAAAACGCAGTACCACTTCCTAAAGATGCATACTCTGGAAAAACGGTAATAATTGGAGGAGATGATGATTCTAGTGGATCTGAAGGTCAAGTAACAATGTACTTGTCTGAAAATGGTGATGCAGATTTAGATAATGGTAAAATATATGTATTAAGATTTAAGCAAGTATCTAATGGTACAAATGGGGTACAAACTGTAGCACCAAATACCGTTTACAACGAAAGTAGTTTAGATTTTAATACTACTTACGACGTAGAATTTGTTGAAATTGTAAATGGAAGTAGCTTTACAAAAAGTGAAATGGAAACCGCTTGTACAAATGTATTCGCTTCTCAATTTATGCGTGTAGAAGATGTAGATTACCAAAAAGGTACTGATGCTAATGCTAGAAATGTATTTTTTGCTGTAACAGGTAGAGGTCCAGGCCAAGGTACTTATAACGATTGGGGAACTGTATACAAATTAGAGTTAGACGCAGAAAACCCATTACAAGGTTCTTTAAGACAAATAGTAAGCGGTAACACAGATACCAACAATATGGATGGTAACTTAGGTGCACTTCAAAGTCCAGATAATATTTGTGTAACAGAAAATTTCATCTATATTCAAGAAGATCCAAACTCTTTTAGCCGTGGACATGCTGCACAAATTTATCAAACAGATTTAAGTGGAAATGGTGCTGCTGTGGTTTTAGAAATTAAAACAGAAAGTAATTTAAGTCCTACTGGAAGCACCTCTTTCTCGGGAGAATTTGGAGCGTTAATTGATATTTCAGATAAAATTGGGCAACCAGATACTTTTATGTTAAACTTACAACCTCACTATTGGAAAAGTGATGAGTTTGTATCTACAAACCAACCACACAATCAAGGTGGACAAATTGTTTTATTACAAGGCTTACCAAGATAATTTAGTAATACTATAATTGATTAAAATAAATCTCCACGTTTTGTGGAGATTTATTTTGTTTTAAACATTTTAAATATGAAAACACCTTTATTTGTAATAAAAGTAGGCCTTTTATTTCTACTTATTTGCGCTTGTAAAGAAAGTAAACCAGATACAGAAGATGTGGTGAACTGGGATTTTGCTCAAAATTTTTATTTAGACAATATCGAGCAAGCCATACTTTATTTAGACAGCTTAAAGGCAGAAGGCATTAATGGCCAAAAGTCTAAGTACTATTTTAAACTATCTCGTGAAGCGTTTAAAAAAGCCGAACCGTATGCCTCTTACTTAAATCCTGAGGTAGGACACAGAGCAAATGGCCCTGCTTTGCCATTTTATAAAGACGACACAGGTAAGATTTTAAAACCTGTAGGATTACAAAAAATTGAAGAAAGTGTTTACGAGCAAGAAACATCTATCGCAGATTTCGAACAAGAAATCTATGTTACTAAGGGCCTTTTTTCTATTCTAAAAAGTGGCATGGAAAAACGAAAATTAAATCCGCAACGTTTTTTTATAGCAACACACCAACAATTATTTCGAATTGTAAGTTTAGCCATTTCAGGTTTCGATACACCTGTAAGTCATTTAGGATTAAACGAATCTAAAATTTCGTTAGAAAGTTTAGCACTAGTTTACAATAATTCTATAAGCCCAATTATTAAAAAAAATAATTTAAAATTAGATACTAATTTTATAGAAAATATTAAAAAAGCCAATAATTATTTAGATAATAATACCAATTTTGAAACTTTCGACCGCTTTACGTTTATTCGAGATTATATAAATCCTATTACAAGAGATTGGGTATCTATAAGGGAAGAAGCTAATATTTGGGATACGGTAGATACCCAACCTTTTAATTTTAATGCGCCCACATTTTTTGAGAATAACAGCTTCAATCTTAATTATTTTACACCAACAACCAATAGAAATCCTACCGAAAAACAAATAGCTCTAGGTAAAAAACTCTTTTTCGACACCAAGCTTTCTGCAAATAATACTATGGCTTGCGCCACTTGCCACAATCCCGAAAAAGCTTATACAGACGGTATGGCATTAAATTTAGATAACACTGGTAAATTGTTACAACGTAATACACCAACTTTAATTAATAGTGCGTTTCAGCAATCGTTTTTTTGGGATGGTAGATCTCATACTATTATAGACCAAATTTCTTCAGTGTTTACTAACGATAAAGAATTTGCTAGTAATGTACATGAATTTTCTAGTGCTATTTTACAAGATTCTACTTACGCGCTAGACTTTAAAGAAGCCTTTGGGAAAATACCAACTAAGAACACAGAACTTATTAAGGCTATATCTTCTTACATTTTTACATTAAATGGGTTCAATTCTAAATTCGATAAAAATATTAGAGGTCAAGAAAACACTTTTACTCAAGAAGAACAACTAGGTTTTAACCTATTTATGGGAAAAGCCTTATGTGCCACTTGCCATTTTATGCCTATAACAAATGGCACAGTACCCCCATTCTTTACAGAAACTGAAAGAGAAGTTATTGGTGTTCCTGCAACAGCAGAAAACAAAAAAATAGATGACGACCTAGGATATTTCTGGAAATATAATGAACCATTACACTATGGTATGTTTAAAACACCTACTGTTAGAAATTCTGATTTAACGGCACCTTATATGCATAATGGTGTATATAATACATTAGAAGAAGTGATGGATTTTTACAACCTTGGAGGTGGTGGTGGTATGGGTTTTGATTTAGAAAACCAAACCTTACCTTTTGATGCATTAAATTTAACTGAGTCTGAATCTAAAGCCATAATTGCTTATTTAAAAACTTTAAATGATGCTGATGCATAATGTTTTAAACTGCACTATAGTTTTAAACTTCTATTATCTACACTTTTAATAAATTAAACGAAATCTTTAAAAACACTTTCTAATCGTCAAATTATGATAAATGACTCCTATTTGGGTACAATAATAAATCACCATTTTTAACCTCTGTATTAATCTACTCCATATGCTCTGGATTTAAGTGCTTAAAAGCTTTATTTATAAGTTCTGTCATTTTTACACTGGCAATCTAATAACATGTTTTGTGTAATAATTATTAACTATTAACTCCATATAGCTTAGATTATCGTAATCTTCGGCATCTTCAAATTTTATTATTTCTTTTAATACTTCAGGTTTCACTTTTGGTACAAGAAACTCATCACTGTATTGCTGATATTCTGGAATAGAAGCTACTATATTTTAGATAATTAACCCTTTTAAATGCTCTTGATACTTTAGGGTGTATTGCGTACCTAATTTACCTGCCCAACTTTGTCCATAGAAATAAAAGTTGTTTTTATTTAAACCTTAAAGCCATCCGCACTTGCTCTACTTCTTCCACAAAACGATCTAAATACCAAAAGCTTAAGTCTTTAAATTGGTTGCTAAAGTACGAACCTAACTAATTGTAATAATAATGTTCTATATTTTACTGGGAAAAATAACAATCCAAACACTTATAAATCTCATGTGTTATTTCAAGTCTTCTATGCAATAAAAAAAAATAATTGTTAGGATTGTTGCCTACACGTTTGGTTCACACTTTAAAAGTGTGTTTTGGTGTCTTTATAGTAATCATTTTTATATCGCTAAGAAATTGATCTTTCTCTTGTGGTTTAAGGTATTTTTTACAAATTTATCTTAAATTACAGATTGTTTACCAACCACTTTTTTATAGCTAAAACATATTGCAATAATTAAAATTAGAAATAGAATATTCTATTTTATAATCTAAAGGGCTGTATGTTAAGTTATTAAATTAGTTCTAATTCATAAGGTTGTCACATTCTGTGCCCTAGAAATGGCTTTATTTTTTGCGACTTTTACCCTTTTTATCTTTCATTTTTACATACACCAGTTTAGAACGCCCTCTATTGTCTTCACGTCTTTCTATCTCAAAAACAGGAATAGAATTGATTAAAGGTGTTAGTTTTTGGAAACCATAATTTCTAGAATCGAAATTAGGCTGTTTCTTTTGCATTAAACTACCAACATCACCTAAAAATGCCCAACCATCATCATCTGATAGATCATCTATAGTACCAGCAATAAATTTAATTTCTTTTTGCGTTATTTTGTCGTACTTGTTTAGTTTAATGGTTGCTTTTTCGGTAGATCCAGAATCACTTTCTTCGGCTTGATTTCTAAGTATTTCAATATATATAAACTTATCGCAAGCCACTATAAACGGATTTGGTGTTTTCTTCTCTCCTATTCCATAAACTTGCATGCCTGCCTCGCGTAATCGTGTGGCTAAACGTGTAAAATCACTATCACTAGATACTAAACAGAAACCATTTACTTTTTCGGAATATAAAATATCCATAGCATCTATAATCATAGCAGAATCTGTTGCGTTTTTACCAACTGTATAGGCGTATTGCTGAATTGGTGTAATAGCATTTTCTAAAAGGAGGGTTTTCCATTTATTTAAATGTGGTTTGGTCCAATCGCCATAAATGCGTTTTATAGTTGGGTTGCCATATTTGGCAACTTCCTCCATCATCTCTTTTACGTGAGCCGAAGGTATATTATCACCATCTATTAATACTGCTAATTTTGTATCTGTCATTTTCTATTATTTCTTTATTTGGCTTAAAGATAAAGGCTTTAAAACAAAAAACCACTCGGTTTGTGTGGTTTTGTAACTTTTTTTTACTATTATTTATATCGTTCTATTATCCTAATAACAACTTATAATTTTAATGTTCCATCCTCTTCTTTTCTCGCTTATTTTAATTTTAAATACTGTGGTTAGTGCATACTTAAATTCAACAAATAACGCAACTTTTAGCGAGTAATGATATAGTAAATTTTTTAGAATAAAAAAGGGATAATTTTCACCTCTCTCCCTGAATGGATATTTAATTATATTGTTCCCCTTCTAAAAATTGCAATATGTCAAAAATAATACTTGAGCAAATATATTAAATTGCTACACTTTAAAAGCTAGGTAAAACCCAACAGTACATAGCAGATGTTATTGGTGTAAACAAATCTAACATAAATAGGGAACTGCATCGTAATTTAGATTACACTACCGTGTAACAATTAATAAGCGTCCACAAATAGTTGATAAAAAAACACGTTTTGGTGACTTGGAAGCCAATACAAAGGAGTAATAGTTACATTAAACAATAGAGCCTCTGGCGTACTTAAAATGAAGAAAACAAACACACGTAAAGCTATCGAAGTATGCAACGCAATAATTGAGATGCTCTAAGAGTGGACTCCTTACATTAAAACAATTACATCCTACATTGGCAAAGAATTTACAGAACACAAAAAAATATTAGAGCTATGCTGCGTTGACTTTTATTTTGCAAACCCATATTCTTCTTGAGAACGAGGAGCTAACGAAAATCTTAATGGATTGATTAGGCAGTATTTTCCAAAGAAAACAGACTTTTCAACCATACTAGACAAAGAGATTAAAAGAATTGAAAGAAAACTAAACGATAGACCTAGAAAAAAAGTTTAATTTTGATACACCATTAGAAATAATGGACAAACTTTTGGTTAACACAAAAGTTGCGTTTATTACTTGAATCTAGCAAATATAAATTTGCATTTTTTCTAATATTAAGTTCTAATCTCAAACAGTAAAAAAAACTGTTTAAGTCAAGTAATCATTACTTTAAATTAATATTGTAATTTTGTATCTTCGCAAACCGAAAGTAATTCGGTATCTATTATAATGAACTAAAATATTCTATTTACATGTCTACAACACCAAAAATCATTTATACAAAAACAGATGAAGCTCCTGCTCTAGCAACACGTTCTTTTTTACCGATTGTTGAGGCTTTTGTAAAATCTTCTGGAATTAATATAGAAACCAAAGACATTTCTTTAGCTGCTAGAATATTGGCTGTTTTTTCAGATTTTTTAAATGACGACCAAAAGGTGACTGACGACTTAGCTTTTTTAGGCGAATTAGCTAAAAAACCAGAAGCAAATATTATTAAATTACCAAATATTAGTGCTTCTATTCCACAATTAAAGGCTGCAATATCTGAACTTCAAGAACGAGGATTTGCAATACCAAGTTATCCAGATGAGCCTAAAAATGATGGAGATAAAGACATACAATCACGTTATAACAAGATCAAAGGTAGTGCAGTTAACCCAGTATTACGAGAAGGTAATAGCGATAGACGCGCACCTAAAGCGGTAAAGAACTATGCTAAAAAGAATCCACATTTTATGGGAGCATGGTCAAAGGATTCTAAATCTCATGTTTCTACTATGACTGCTGGAGATTTTGCACATAATGAGAAATCTATAACTTTAGTAAATGCTACATCGGTAAAAATACAGCATACAGACGCAAACGGAAAAACTAAAATTTTAAAGGATAATTTAGCATTATTGCAAGGTGAAATTATTGATGCCTCAGTAATGAGTAAAAAAGCATTAATAGATTTTTTAGATGAGCAAGTGCAGGATGCTTTAGATAAAGGTGTATTGTTTTCATTACACATGAAAGCAACAATGATGAAAGTAAGTGATCCAATTATTTTTGGTCATGCAGTACGTGTTTTTTTTAGGGACTTATTCGAAAAACATGGCAAAACATTTAATAAAATTGGTGTAGATGTAAATAATGGGTTTGGAAATTTACTAAGTAAACTACATGATTTGCCCGAAGATGAACATGAAGCTATTAAAGAAGACATTCGGTATGCCTTAGAACATAGTGCAGACTTAGCCATGGTAAATAGTGATAGAGGTATTACAAACTTGCATGTTCCTAGCGATGTGATTATTGATGCTTCTATGCCAGCAATGATTCGTAACTCTGGACAAATGTGGAATGCAGATGGAAAATCTCAAGACACAAAAGCAGTAATACCAGATAGTAGTTATGCTGGTATTTACACAGCAACTATAGATTTTTGTAAAGCAAATGGTGCTTTTGATCCTACTACAATGGGAACTGTGCCTAATGTTGGACTTATGGCCCAAAAAGCTGAAGAATATGGTTCTCACGATAAAACTTTTGAAATCGCTTCTACCGGAAAAGTTGAAGTTATAGATGCAAAAGGAAAAACATTATTATCGCACAACGTAGAAACTGGAGATATTTGGCGCATGTGCCAAGTTAAAGATGCACCTATTCAAGATTGGGTGAAGCTTGCGGTAACAAGAGCTAAAGCATCTCAAACACCAGCAGTATTTTGGTTAGATAAAAACAGAGCTCATGATGCGCAATTAATTAAAAAAGTTAATACGTATTTAAAAGAATACGACACATCAAAATTAGATATACAAATATTATCACCCATTGAGGCTACTAAATTTACATGTAAACGTTTAAAAGAAGGGAAAGACACAATCTCTGTTTCTGGAAATGTATTAAGAGATTACTTAACAGATTTGTTTCCTATTCTTGAAGTTGGTACAAGTGCAAAAATGTTATCTATTGTACCATTAATGAATGGTGGTGGTTTATTTGAAACAGGTGCAGGAGGTTCTGCTCCAAAGCATGTACAACAATTTACGGAAGAGAACCATTTGCGTTGGGACTCTTTAGGAGAGTTTTTAGCTCTGGCAGTCTCTCTAGAGCATTATAGTGAGGTTAATAACAATCCTGATGCTAAACTATTAGGAGAAGCTTTAGATAATGCAACAGAAAGGCTTTTAGAAAACAAAAAAGGTCCTAGTCGCAAAGCTGGTGAATTAGATAATAGAGGCTCTCATTTTTATCTAGCCATGTATTGGGCACAAGAACTTGCAACCCAAACCGAAAATAATAAATTAGCTCAAGAATTTAAGTCCATTGCCCAAAAACTGGCAGAAAACGAAACTAAAATTGTTCAAGAGCTTAACGACATACAAGGTCATCCTGTAGATATTGGAGGATATTATGAGCCTAAGGAAGAGTTAATAAATCACGCCATGCGCCCTAGTAAAACACTAAATGGCATATTAAGTCAATTATTATAAAACTTAAAAGCTCCTTCTAGGAGCTTTTTTTAAATTTAAAACAAAAAGATATTTAATTATATATTCAAAAATACTTTAAATTAAACAACATTTATTTATTGTAAATAAATACATTACGTTATAAGTTATTTGAAATAAAGCTTTGTAAACCCAATATGTAAAGCTTAATTTATAAATAATACTAATAAAACTTATATAAGTTAAAAAATAATAGCACTTCTACTATTTATAGATTTAATATCCATCAATTTCCCATAAATGAAATTATTTAAATTAACCCTTTCATTCTTATTTATATTATGTTATAATTACTTTTCCGCTCAAGAAAATTACACACTTAGTGGTACTATTCAAGATTTGGAAAATAACGAAACTTTAATAGGCGTTAACGTGTTCTTTCCAGAGTTAAATACTGGTACCGTTACCAATGAGTATGGCTTCTACTCTATTACTGTACCAGAAGGAAAGCATAATATTGCATTTACATATATAGGTTTTAACAAGAAAACAGAAACGCTAATACTCAATAAAAACACTAAATTAAATATACAACTAGAGCAAATCACTCAAAGTTTAGAAGAAGTAATTTTAACCGAAGATATAGAAAAGCTTAGTATTAGAAAACCACAAATGAGTGTTAATAGACTTACAGCATCAACCATAAAACAAATACCAGTAGTGCTAGGTGAGGCCGATGTTTTAAAAGCCATTACCCTACTACCAGGAGTTACAAGTGCTGGTGAAGGTGCTTCAGGTTTTAATGTGCGAGGAGGTGCCGCAGACCAAAATTTAATATTATTAGACGAGGCAATAGTATTTAACTCTTCACATTTATTCGGTTTATTCTCTGTTTTTAATCCAGATGCAATTAAAGATTTAAAACTTTACAAAGGCGGTATTCCTGCGCGTTATGGCGGACGCGTATCATCGGTTTTAGACATTTATCAAAAAGAAGGTAATAGTAAAGCATTTCATGCCAATGGCGGTATCGGGCTAGTTTCAAGTCGTTTACTTGTTGAGGGGCCTCTAAAAAAAGATAAAGGTTCTTTTCTTTTAGGAGGTAGAAGCTCTTATGTACACCTTTTCTTACCATTGTTCGATATTGATAATGTTGCCTATTTTTATGATTTAAACACAAAATTAAGCTATAAAATTAATCAGAATAATAATATATACCTCTCGGGTTATTTTGGTCGTGATGTGTTTAATTTATCAGAGAGTTTTGAAAATACTTACGGTAATACCATTGTTAATTTTAGGTGGAATCATTTATTTAATGACAAATTGTTTTCAAACTTATCACTTATTTATTCTGATTATTATTATGGCTTAAATTTAGATTTTGTAGAATTTAATTGGAATTCAGGTATTAAAAATTTTAATTTAAAATACGATTTTAAACACTATTTAAATACTAAACTAAAGCTACAATACGGTGTAAATAGCATTTACTATCAGTTTAATCCTGGAGAAATAGAGCCATCAACTCCAACATCTGGAATAAATGCAGAAAATCTAATTAAAAAATTTGCATTCGAAAATGCTATTTATTTAGACGCTGAACATAAAATCTTAAAAAATCTAACATTAGCCTATGGATTAAGGTTAAGCACTTTTCAACGTTTAGGACAAAGTGAATTAAACATCTACCAAAACAACCAACCCGTAATATTTAATAACGCATTTAAAATTTATCAAAGTGCCAATGCCATTGGTACCAAATCTAGTAGTAAAAGTAAATCTATAAAAACTTTTGTAAACTTAGAACCACGCTTCTCTGCAGCCTACAAATTTAATAGAAATACTTCTGTAAAAGCAAGTTATAATAGAATGTCGCAATACCTCCATTTACTTTCTAATACCAGCTCTCCAACACCTTTAGATGTTTGGACGCCTAGCGGCCCATTTATTAAACCACAGTTATTAGACCAGTATGCTGTAGGTTATTTTAAAAATTTAAAAAGCGGCAATTACTCATTAGAAATAGAAGCTTATTATAAAGATGTTCAAAATAGAATAGACTATATAGATGGTGCAAACCTTATTGCCAATGATGCTATAGAGCGCGTCATTCTTAACGGTAAAGCACGTGCTTATGGTCTAGAATTTTTATTTAGAAAAAACGAAGGACGCCTCACCGGTTGGATTGCTTATACCTTGTCTAAATCAGAACAGCAAACCAAAGGAAGAACACCAAACGAAATTGGAATTAATAATGGCAATTGGTACAATACTGGTTTCGATAAAACCCACGATATATCAATTACATCGAGTTACAATTTAAATTCTAAGTGGAACTTTAACTCCAATTTTATTTACCAAACTGGGCAACCAACAACCTTTCCAAATGGTCAATACGTTTATAATAATATAGTTATACCAAATTTTAGTCCTAGAAATTCTACACGATTACCAAACTATCACCGCTTAGATATTGCTGCTACCTACACACCAAAACCCCAAAAAACAAAAGGTTGGCAAGGCTCATGGGTATTTAGTATCTATAACATCTATAATAGGCAAAACGCAGCATCGATAGCCTTTGCACAAAACCAAGATTCTGGTGCTAACGAAGCCACAAGACTATCAATTTTTGGAGCAGTACCATCAGTATCTTACAATTTTAAATTCTAATACAATGAGATTAAAAAACATAACATACCTATTTTTTCTTAGCCTTTTTATATTTAATTGTCAAGAGGTTATAGAAGTAGAAGTGCCAAACGCGCCACCAAAATTAGTTATAGATGCATCACTAAATTGGTTTGATGGTACATCAGGTAATTTTCAAACTATAAAACTAACACAATCCGCACCGTTTTTTAATAACCAAATCCCGCCCGCAATAGGTGCTACAGTTTTTGTTAAAGACCAAAGCAACACCGTTTATAATTTTATAGACACATCGAACACGGGTATCTACACTTGCACAACGTTTAATCCTATACCAAATCAAAGCTACACCCTAAATATTACCTATAATGGAGAAGTTTATGTTGGTACAGAAACCATGACAAGTGTAACACCAATAGATTTTATTCAACAAAAAAACGATGGGGGATTTTCAGGAGATGAAATTGAAATTAAAGCTTTCTATACAGATCCTGCAAATCAAGAAAACTTTTACTTTTTTGAATTTCAAGAGCAGTTTGAAACAAATCCTAACCTTCAGGTTTATGACGATGAATTTACAGACGGCAATCAGATATTTGCATTCTATTCAAATCCAGATACCCAAAGTGGCAATACGCTAAACATAAAAAATTACGGCATCTCAGAACAATTTTTTGAATTTATGACGCTTTTGTTACAACAAACCTCTACTGGAGGCGGCGGTCCTTTCGAAATTCAACCAGCAACCGTTCGCGGCAATTGTATTAACCAAACAAATCCGGAAAATTTTCCATTTGGTTATTTTAGAGTATCGCAAGCAACAGAGCGTATTTATGCAATAGAATAAAATTTTGGGCGTTACCAAAACATGTAGAAAAAGCATGTCGCGGTAGTGTAGTCCGCTATATTTTTTTGTATAGATACCAAAAAAAAAGGAAGCCGCTTACTACCACTAACGTAATTACAACTCAACACAAAAATAAATTTTGTAATTTTAACTTATGTCATTTATAAAAACTACCGAAAAAGACTCTAATTACAATAATTTGGAAAAAATGAGCACCTTAGATCTTCTTACAAACATAAATAAAGAAGATAAAAAAGTGTCATTAGCAGTAGAAAAGGCAATACCACAAATACAAAAATTAGTAGATCAAGTTGTCTTAAAACTAAAAAAAGGTGGAAGACTCTTCTATATTGGAGCCGGAACAAGTGGTAGACTAGGTATTGTGGATGCATCAGAATGTCCTCCAACCTTTGGCGTACCTCAAGAAATGGTTATTGGTCTAATAGCAGGTGGAGACATAGCCATTAGAAAAGCAGTGGAATTCGCAGAAGACTCTATAAACCAAGGCTGGATAGATTTGCAACAATATAATATCTCAAAAAATGATATTGTTATTGGTATCGCAGCATCAGGAACCACACCGTATGTTATTCAAGCACTAAAGTTATGTAACAAAAATAATATAATCACAGGATCAATATCATGCAATAAAAACAGTACACTATCTAACACATCAAAATTTCCTATAGATGTAATAGTAGGCCCAGAATTTGTTACAGGAAGCTCAAGAATGAAAGCAGGAACAGCACAAAAATTAGTTCTTAATATGATCACAACTTCAAGCATGATAAAACTCGGAAAAGTAAAAGGCAATAAAATGATAGACATGCAACTAAGTAATAATAAACTAGTAGAAAGAGGAATAAAAATGATAATGTCCGAACTAAATATAAATCAACAAAAAGCTAAAACCCTTCTCAAAGAAAACCAAAATGTTAGAGCCTCTATAAATGCATACAATACTTCAAAAAATGAAAACTAAAAAAACCGATAGAGAAGTATTAGTAAACGGGTTAAAAAAAATGGGGATTTCTCTAGCGCTAATGTTTTTAGGTCCAACACTATTGCACATTGCTTTTAGCAATCAAGAAAAAATACTTTATATACCGTTATTAATCGCAGGAGTAGTAAGTTGCGCATGCGCTATTTATTTTGCTTTTAAAGGAATAAATATAATATTAGATAGTATGTTTAAAAGTAATAAAACTAACTAAAATCTACAATTGTTTTCTTTGGAGTAGTAGGGTTATATCCAAACTCAGAATCTTCTAATGTAATATTTAATCGATCCATAATGTAACCAATAATGGCATAATGATGTATAGCATGAGTAGTCGCTTGAGATAGTAAAGCAGAAAACGTATAATCCATTTCAATCTTACCATCACCCAAATCATCAATTACAACAATATCGTTTTTCCAAAAACTATCAATCCTATTTAATTTGTCGATAATACGCTCATAATATTCAATAGCAGAATCGCAACAAGTTTCTACAGATGAATTTCTGTTTCTAGAAGTTAAATCAACCTTACCACTATCAGTCAAGTGTAAAGAACAATCATAAAAATCATAAATATGTCTTATATGAGAACCAATACTAGAATAATAAGGAGAAACAGAAGCATCACTTAATACTTCGTTAGACAGTTGTGTTAAAATATTCTTAGATTTCTTAAGAGTTAAAAGTGAAGATTCAATAATTCTTTTCATAGTATCGAATTTAGCTAGAATAAACTTGATATTAAAATTAATTTAAACCATTAATCCAATTTTAACATTATTATATAAAACTAAATGCATATAGTGTAATTAGTATAAATACAATCCAATAAATTATCTGGCGAGTTTTAAACAAAAATTAAAACCAAGGCTATCCGCTATATCTTTTTTTTGCCATTTGCTAAAGCAAAAAAAAGGATGCCGCTACTATCCTTCTCGCGGGCATAACCGCTAAGATTATCTTCCATGACCAGTGCTACTTTCAGCTTAAAAAAGTTTAAAACAAAAAAAATCCTAAACAA
>Ga0079203_1000448_pt1 | contig 33707 bp, 32 predicted proteins | sample PorBlaMBantryBay_FD_68602 | JGI IMG/M metagenome (GOLD analysis project Ga0079203, IMG submission 68602) | Marine algae microbial communities from Bantry Bay - Bantry Bay, Ireland | ecosystem: Host-associated > Algae > Red algae > Blade | place: Bantry Bay, Ireland
AATACAGGAATTATTAAGGCTCCAAAAATATTATCTGTAGCTGGCGCATATTGGAGAGGTGATGAAACGAAACCTCAATTAACTCGAGTTTATGGTATAGCCTTTCCGAAGCAAAAAGAATTAACTGAATATCTAGCATTATTAGAGGAAGCTAAAAAACGTGATCATAGAAAACTAGGTAAGGAATTAGAGTTGTTTACTTTCTCGCAAAAAGTTGGTGCTGGTTTACCTTTGTGGTTGCCAAAAGGTGCTGCTTTACGCGAGCGTTTAGAGAATTTTTTAAAAGCTGCACAGAAAAAAGCAGGTTACGAAATGGTTATGAGTCCGCATATTGGACAAAAGGAGCTTTATGTTACTTCCGGACATTATGAGAAGTATGGTGCTGATAGTTTTCAGCCAATAAAAACGCCTAAAGATGATGAAGAGTTTTTATTAAAACCTATGAATTGTCCACATCACTGTGAAATATATAATGCTGCGCAATGGTCTTACAAAGATTTACCAAAGCGTTATGCAGAGTTTGGTACTGTGTATAGGTATGAGCAAAGTGGCGAGTTACATGGTTTAACTCGTGTTCGTGGATTTACTCAAGATGATGCGCATTTATTTTGTACACCAGACCAATTAGATAAAGAGTTTAAAGATGTTATAGATTTAGTGCTTTATGTTTTTGGTTCTTTAGGTTTTGAAAATTTTACGGCACAAGTTTCTTTAAGGGATCCTGAAACTCCTGAAAAATATATTGGTAACTTCGAAAACTGGGAGAAAGCTGAGCAAGCAATTATTAGTGCTGCAAAAGATAAAGGATTAAATTATATTATTGAAACTGGAGAGGCTGCTTTTTATGGACCTAAGTTAGATTTTATGGTTAAAGATGCTTTGGGTCGCCAATGGCAGTTAGGTACTATACAAGTAGATTACAACTTACCTGAACGTTTTGATTTAACTTATAAAGGTAGTGACAACGAATTACATAGACCAGTAATGATCCATCGTGCTCCATTTGGAAGTATGGAGCGTTTTATTGCTATTTTACTAGAACATACTGGAGGAAATTTCCCACTTTGGTTGATGCCAATTCAAGTTTCAATATTAACTCTTAGTGAGAAATATGAAAAATACGTTGAAAAAGTTTTAAATTTGCTAGAAAATCACGAAATTCGCGCTCTTGTAGATAACCGTAGTGAAACTATTGGTAAAAAAATTAGGGAAGCTGAAATAAAGAAAACGCCTTATATGATTATAATAGGTGAGAATGAACAGAACGAAAACAAGATATCTGTAAGACAACATGGCGGAGAAGATTTAGGTACGATAAGTGTAGATAGATTCTCAGAAATTGTTAATACAGAAATAAATAAAACATTAAAACAATTTTAAATATAAGTTTAACTAAAATACAGAAGTCATAGCAATACGTAGAAAAAGATCGAGAGGACCTTTAAGAGTCATTAAAGAAGACCAACACAAAATCAACTCAAAAATTAGAGCATTAAAAGTGCGTTTAGTTGGAGAAAATGTTGAAGTTGGTATTTACACAACCAAAGAAGCTTTAGCCATGGCTGAAGAACAAGAATTTGATTTGGTAGAAATTTCACCAAAGGCAGATCCACCAGTATGTAAAATTATGGACTATAAAAAGTTTCTTTACGAACAGAAGAAACGTGACAAGGCTTTAAAAAGTAAAGCGACTAAGGTTGTAATTAAAGAAATACGATTTGGCCCTCAAACCGATGACCATGATTATCAATTTAAAAGAAAACATGCTGAAAAGTTTTTAAAAGAAGGTGCTAAATTAAAAGCATTTGTATTCTTTAAAGGACGTTCGATTGTGTTTAAAGAGCAAGGGCAAATTTTATTATTGCGTTTAGCGCAAGATTTAGAAGAAATTGGCAAAGTTGAACAAATGCCAAGATTGGAAGGAAAGAGAATGACTATGTTTATTGCTCCTAAGAAGTAAATTTTAGTTTGCGCTTTTAGTGAATTAAAATTTAAAAAAAAAAATTAAATGCTGAAAACAAGCTCAATATAAGAAATAATAAGTGAAATAATTAAAAACTAGGAAACAAGATGCCTAAAATGAAAACAAAATCTAGTGCTAAAAAGCGTTTTAAGCTTACAGGTACCGGAAAGATTAAAAGAAAGCACGCGTTTAAGAGTCATATCTTAACAAAGAAATCTAAGAAACGTAAGCTTGCTCTAACGCACAGTACTTTAGTACACAAAGCGGATGAGAATAATATTAAAATAATGATGCGTTTAAAGTAACATTATTATAATAGGTTACAAATTATTTATAAACCCTGGAGTTAGGCTTCAAAAATTAACGATTAACGAATGTTGATTTTAGATTTTTGAGAGAAGTGTCTTAAAATTGACCGCCTACTACAAAACACAATTAAATTATGCCAAGATCAGTAAATTCTGTTGCCAAAAGAGCCAGAAGAAAAAAGGTGCTTAAACAAGCAAAAGGTTATTTCGGGCGTCGTAAAAACGTTTGGACAGTAGCAAAAAATGCGGTTGATAAAGCGATGCAATATTCGTATAGAGACCGTAGAGTAAAAAAGAGAACATTTCGTGCATTATGGATTACGCGTATTAACGCTGGAGCCCGTTTACATGGGATGTCTTATTCACAATTTATAGGTAAATTAAAGGCTAATAATATAGAATTAAACCGTAAGGTTTTAGCCGATTTAGCCATGAACCACCCAACTGCTTTTGAAGCAATTGTGAACAAAGTAAAATAAAGGGCATTTTGCCAATTGAATAATATCATTTCACTTATATATAGAAAGTCCGATTCGAAAGAGTCGGATTTTTTTTTAAATTTTACAATAATTTAATGTACTTACAAAGTTAAAAGTATCTATACAAATTATCTTTGTTTTTAAAACAAACCAAAAATGGACTTATCTAAAATAAAATTAATCGCTACAGATATGGATGGTACATTGCTTAATTCTAAACATGAAGTAAGCGATGAATTTTTTGAGTTATTTAATAAAATAAAATCTCATGACATATTATTTGTTGCTGCAAGTGGCAGGCCTTATTATAGTATGGTAGATAAACTCGCTAAAATAAAAGACGAAATTATAATTGTATCTGAAAACGGTGGACATGGCGTTGAAAATGATAAATTGTTTTTATCTTCTCCCATATATGGCGATAACTTGAAAGAAATATGTGATTTAATAATGAACTTAAAAGAGACTCACGCTGTTTTTTGTGCTAGAAATGAGGCTTTTGTTTTAAGCGATTCTAAAATGCTTTTAAAATTACTTAAAGAGTTCTACCCTAAACATTCTTTTATTAATAATATTCTAGAAATTACTGAACCTATTTACAAAGTTGCTTTATTTCATGAGCAAAGTTCTGAGCGTTTTATTTATCCATTTATAAAACATATTAAAAATAGGTTTAAAGTAAAAGTTAGTGCCAACCATTGGGTTGATATATCTAATAACAAAGCTAATAAAGGTCATGCGATTGCATTGATTCAAGAAAAATATAATATTTCGCAAGAAGACACAATGGCTTTTGGTGATTATAATAATGATATAGAAATGTTAAAACTAGCCAAGTTTAGTTTTGCTATGGAAAATGCACATAAAGATGTAAAAGCTATTACAAATTTTAATACTAAAAGCAACGACGATAATGGTGTAGAGTACGTTTTAAAACAAACTATTGATGCTAAAGAAAGAGCTCTTAAAGCAAATTAATTGATGAAATTTTAAGCTTTTCTCCTTTTCCTTTTAATTCAATATCTCCAATAAATTCTGTAGCAAACTTATTTATTAAATCTAAATCTTGGATTAGTACATTTGAACATAACAATAATTGATTATATTTATTACATTCTCCTTGAATTCTAGCAGAGGTATTTATAACATCTCCATGATATGCTATTTCTTTTTTAACTGTACCAACTTCTGTAACTATTAATTTTCCGCCATGTAATCCAGTTTTAAAAACAGGAACAAGGTTATATTTAAGCCTATAAAACTTTTGTTTTTTCATTATACGTTTTTGAAAGTGAAAAAATAAGTTAACACAATTATTATTCTTAATGCCCTTATTATATTTCCAACTTAAAACAGCTTCGTCTCCAACATATTGGTATATTTCTGCACCATATTTACTTACAATTCTATTTAAATCGTAAAAGCAATCTTGTATTAGTTCGCTATATTTAAAGTGACCTAATTGCTCTGCTATTGTTGTTGAAGCTTGTAAGTCGAGAAACATAAAAATGCGTTTTTCTTCTTTTGGAGTTCTATATTTTCCAATTAAAATATTAAAAAAAACACCGCTTCCAAATTTTTCATTTGCTATTTTAATAAATGAAAATATTGTAGAGCAAATTAAAAAATAACATATTAATAACCAGAAATGACTACTCTCTTTCCACCAACCGTCGTCATTACTTAAATTAAGTTCTAAAGTGTTTTCTGCTAAAGTATAGACATAGCTTAGAGATAGAATAATACCAATGAGATAGATTATTAATTTCTCGCTCAATACTAGTGCTAAGGATAGGTTTTTAGAAAGGTATTTATCGAATAAAAATTCTACAATTGCAAATAAAACTCCTATTAAAAGTCCTAGTATAATGCCATAGTCTAAAATTTCTGATATATGATAATCTGTTACTACAATACCTTCTTCAGATCCTATTGCAAAGTATCTTATAAAAATAAAAATGCAAAAGGCAACTATCCAGAAAATGACAGTTTGAAATAATAGGCGAATAAACTGAAAGAAAAAAAAATTCACGATTGTTTAATTAGAGATTTCATCTAATGCTGCTTGAAATTCTTGCCAATTTATAAGTTCGTCTTCGTTTTTATCGTAACCTTCTATTAATTTAGAACTTACTATACCTCTAATAAAGCCAGTAATTTGGGCTTCTTTGAGTAGGTTTTTAATTTCAGATTTTGATAATTTTTCGTCTCCATTTTCGTCGAAAAAATTAAAGGCTTCTTCAGGCGTGCGAAAATGATTGGTTATTAAAATTTGAATTTTATTTAAAATTTGGTCTTTTGTAGACATAGTAATTAGGTTTTAAGTATTCTTTAAATTAAGGTTTAAAAACTTAGATTGAGGTACCTGCGTTAAGGATGGAGGCATTGTTGAAGCTCCTCGTAGAGAGCGACTGCCGAGAGCCTGACCGATACATGCTTTTTAGCATGTATTGGGAACGCCCAAAATAAACTATGTTTTTTGCTTTTTCTTTTTTGCAGCTGGAAATAATACGTTGTTAAGTATTAATCTGTAACCTGGTGATGTTGGATGTAAATCGAGTTCCGTTTTTGGGTCGCCAACTTTATGTGTGTAATCTTCTGGATCGTGACCGCCATAAAATGTAAAAAAACCTTTTCCTTTTATACCGTGGATGTATTTTGCTTCGCCATTGGTTTTATTTTCTCCCATTACAAGTACATTACTTTTAATTTCTTCTCGACTAAATGAAGTGGTTTGGCCCATAAATCCTTTTACTAATGCTGTATGGTTTTGACATAGCATTGTTGGAATTGGATCCCACTTTGCAGAGAAATCCATAAGTGAAAAATAGTCTGTTTGTTTTGGTATTTTACGTTTTCTAGTCATGTCTATACTAGAAAATTCGTAGACCATTGGGCTACGTTCTAAAGTGTAATTTTTAAAGGCGAAGGTTTTACGATAGTCTATTTTAGATTGGTAATTGGCATCGCTTGCATCGCCATCGAACATGGGTTCGCAAATATCGGTACCTTCTGCGGATAAGGCAATATCAAAACTGTCTGTTGCACTGCACATGGCAAACATAAAACCGCCTCCTACTACGTAATCTCTAATTTTTAATGCGACGTCTCTTTTCGCAATAGATACTTTATTGTATCCCATTTTGTTAGCCAATGCTTCGGCTTCTCTTTTTTCTTCAATATACCAAGCTGCTGTTCTATATCTTGCATAAAATTTGCCAAATTGTCCTGTAAAGTCTTCGTGGTGTAGGTGCAACCAGTCGTATAAAACGAGTTCGTCTTTTAGTACGTTTTCATCGTAGATTGTTTCGTAGGGAATTTCGGCATAGGTTAATACCATTGTTACGGCGTCGTCCCAAGGTAATTTTCCTTTTGGTGTGTAAACAGCAATTTTTGGTGCTTTTTCTAAGACAACGGCCTCCATATTTTTACTTGGACTGCTAATTTCTTCTAGAATGCTTTGCGCTTTCGCGTTACTTAAAACTTCGAAACTTACGCCTCGTATTTTACATTCTTTTTGGATTTCGACTGTGTCTGGAAGTAAAAATGAACCGCCTCTGTAGTTTAATAACCATTTTACTTTTATATTTTTTGCTAATGTCCAATAGGTAATGCCATATGCTTTTAGGTGATTTTCTTGTGTTTCTGCATCCATTGGAACCAAAATATAGGACGCATAACTTTGGCTTGTTAATAGTAAAAATAATATGAATAGTATTTTTTTCATTTTCTAATTATTGAATATTTCAAATATTTTTTTATTGAAACAATCTTGCTGAAAGATAATAAAAAAATATTCCTTTTTTTACACTAAAAAGTTAATAGTTAAAAAATAGATTTTAGGCAGAAATTATCTTGGCGATTTCTTTTGTACTTGGAAATTGTTCTAATATTATTTTAAGAAATACTGTAATAGGAATCGCCATAATTAAACCTGGAACTCCCCAAATAAATCCCCAAAACATTAGGGCTACCAATACTGTAATTACATTTATAGAAAAAGATTTCCCCATAAATATGGGCTCTAAAATACTACCATAAAGCACCTGTGTTCCTGTGATTATTATTACAAAAAACAATAATATGCTTGAAGCTTCTAACTCTATAAAAGCAAAGATTGAAAGTAAAATAACGGTAATAAAAGAGCCTACCATTTGTACAAAATTTATTAAGAATGCAAATAGTCCCCAAAAAATTGGAAAGCTAACATCGAAAAAATAACAAGCCAAGCCTGTAAATAAACCTGTAAGAAAACTTACCAAAACTTTTACTTTTATAAATTTTATTAAATCGTTTTCAATTTTAATAAAAGTCTTAATAGATTGATGTCTTTTTTTTAATAAGGTTTTATTAAGCAGGTTTTCTATATTTATTGATTCTGCAAGCCATAGCACTACAAAGAAGATTGTCATTAATAAAGCCGTAAGAAATTTACTTAAAAAGGTTAGTGTGTTCCCAAAATTACTGAAAATTTTATCCTTATTTAAAAAGCGTGATAGTTTTGCGTTTTCTTCCTCTACTGCTTCTGAACCAAAAACAGACTCTACCTCGAAAAGCAAATGATTAACTTTAGTTTGTGCTTTTAAAAGGAATGAAGAATCGTTTTCTATTATTTGCTTACTAGACAATTTCACTAGCTCTACTCCTAATTTTACACTAAGAAAAATAATTAAAATAACGATACAGATACTTATAATTTTATGAACACCTCTACGCTTTAAAAAACGCATTAATGGTAAAAACAACAGTGCTATAAACATTGAAAAAAATAAGGGAATAAATATAAACGACAATACTTTAAGTAAATAAAATATTATTGGTATTACTATAATTAAAAGCAAATAATTTGTTGTACGGATTTTATCCATTAGAGTTACATGTGTTTTACGTAAAGATAATTTAATGTAAACTTTTATTGTTAAATTTTAACAGTAGTTTTTAAAATGGTACCTCATCATCTGGAGCACCAAAGGCATCTTCTGGAGAAGCTGAAAAGTTATCTGGTTTAAAAGTATTATCGTTTGCGGCAGCATTCATTTTACTGTGGAATTCTTGACCATAAGGCGTATCGAAATCATCAAGGTTATCGAACTTACCTAAATTTCCAATAAACTTTAAACGAATGTTATCTAGCCCTCCGTTTCTGTGTTTAGCGACAATAAATTCACCTTGACCTGCGGTTGGAGATTGGTCGTCATCATCCCATTCGTCTATTTTATAATATTCTGGTCTATAAATAAAGGATACAATATCTGCATCTTGCTCAATGGCTCCAGATTCTCGTAAATCGGACAGTAGAGGTCTTTTACTTCCTCCACGTGTTTCTACGGCACGAGATAGCTGTGATAATGCAATTACAGGTACTTCTAATTCTTTAGCCAGTGCTTTTAAGTTTCTCGAAATATTAGATATTTCTTGCTCACGGTTTCCACCATTACCTGCAGCAGTCATTAATTGCAAATAATCTACCATTATTACTTTAATACCGTGTTGAGACGATAGGCGTCTTGCTTTTGCACGCAGGTCGAAAATTGAAAGTGATGGTGTATCATCTATAAATAATGGTGCTTTTTCAAGCGCTTTTACTTTAACGTTTAATTGTTCCCATTCATGTTTTTCTAATTTTCCAGTTCTCAATTTTTCTGAGGATAAACCTGTTTCACTAGAAATTAAGCGTGTAATTAATTGTACAGATGCCATTTCTAAAGAGAAAAATGCAACTGGAATATTATGGTTTACAGCTATATTTCTAGCCATAGTTAAGGTAAATGCTGTTTTACCCATACCTGGACGTGCAGCAACAATAATTAAATCGCTTGGTTGCCAACCAGAGGTTAATTTATCGAGTTTATCGAATCCAGACGGTACACCACTCATGCCATCTTTTTTAGAAATTTCTTCGATTTTCTTTTTGGCTTGAATTACTAAATCTTGTGCTGTTTCACTAGATTTTTTAATGTTACCTTGGGTTACTTCGTATAACTTAGATTCTGCGGTGTCTAATAAATCAAATACATCCTGAGTCTCATCGTAAGCAGTTTCTATAATTTCGCTTGAAATTTTTATTAAGCTACGCTGAATAAACTTTTGTAAAATTATACGTGCATGAAACTCGATATGTGCAGAAGAAGATACTTTTTGTGTTAAACCAATAAGGTAAAAATCTCCCCCAACTAAATCTAACTTTGCATTCGTTTTTAATTGTGTAGAAACGGTTAATAAGTCGATTGGTTGGCTTTCTTGAAACAACATAAAGATAGCTTCAAAAATATGTTGATGTCCTTCTTTATAAAACGCATCTGGACTTAAAATATCGATTACCTCATCCACACCTTTTTTATCAATCATCATAGCCCCAAGCACAACTTCTTCTAAATCAATAGCTTGTGGTGGTATTTTTCCTTTTTCAAGAGAAATAATGGTACTCTTATTTACCTTGTATCCGGTTATATTTTGTGGTTGCTTCATTTTGAGCTAAAGTAAAACAATTCTATAGAGGATATGATTTTTACATCAGTTCAATCTTAACACTTCTTCAACAATTTGACTGTTAATAAGTTTAAAATTTTGTTAACAAACAAAAAAAAATCTGAAAGTTTGGCTTTCAGATTTTTATATTTTGAGTGTTTATAACTACTAGCCTTTATAAACTCCCATTTGAGAATATTTATCCATACGCTTGGCAACTAAATCTTTTGGTGATAAGTTTTTAAACTCTTTATAAGATTTTATAATAGCATTTTTAACTGTTAAAAATGTTTTTTCTCTATCACTATGTGCTCCACCTAAAGGCTCTTTAACAATTTCGTCTACTAATTTCATCTTTTTCATGTCTGTTGCGGTTAGTTTTAATGCATCTGCAGCCTGTTCTTTAAACTCCCAACTTCTCCATAAAATTGAAGAGCAAGATTCTGGAGAGATAACAGAATACCATGTGTTTTCTAACATAAGCACCTTATCTCCTACTCCAATTCCTAATGCACCTCCAGATGCACCTTCTCCAATTACAACGGTAATTATTGGTACTTTAAGCCGTGTCATTTCAAAAATATTTCTAGCAATGGCTTCTCCTTGTCCACGCTCTTCTGCTTCTAAACCAGGATATGCTCCAGGAGTGTCTAACAACGTTATAACTGGAATACCAAACTTTTCGGCAGATTTCATTAAACGTAATGCTTTACGGTAACCTTCTGGATTTGCCATCCCAAAGTTTCTATGCTGTCTTGTTTTTGTGTTGTAGCCTTTTTGTTGGCCAATAATCATGTAACTCTGGTCTCCAATTTTACCTAAACCACCAATCATGGCCTTATCGTCTTTAAAATTACGATCTCCATGTAATTCTAAGAAGGAGTCTCCACATAACGCTTTTATATAATCTAAAGTATAAGGTCTGTTTGGGTGACGCGACATTTGTACACGTTGCCAAGGTGTTAAGTTCTTGTAAATATCCTTTTTAGTAGCAACTAGTTTTTTTTGTATTTGTTTACAGGTTTCTGTAACATCTACATCGCTCTCGTCACCAATAACTTGACATTTAGTTAATTGGTCTTCTAGTTCTTTTATTGGTAATTCAAATTCTAAATATTCCATTGCCAATTGTATTAAGTTTTTTCTATAGTTGGTCTACAAAATTACACAATTTTTTCGTTTTGTGTATTCTTATCTTTAAAGGCTTTTATATTTTTTAATATTCCATTTAATAACACAGTAATTAATATAATGAGCGAACCGTAGTAAAATGAAGACGACATAGTTTCTGTTTCTGGAAATATTATTAGTGCTAAAATAATACCGTAAATTGGTTCTAGATTGTAGGTAAGTACTACTGTATAAGGACTAATTAGTTTCATAACATAAACCGAAGCAATAAAAGCATAAGCTGTACAAATAGATGCTAGTATAAGTAGATAGAAAAAATCTTTGACACTTAGTTGAAAATACTCTAAAGAAAAGCCATCTCTAAATATTAATAAAAAAAATGAAATAAAAATAATGCCTGCAATAAACTCGTAAAATGAAATTTTTGTAGCTGGATTTTTTTTTAAAAACTTTCCATTTAACACTGCAAATAATGAAGATAAAAAAGCCGATAAAATCCCCAATAGAATACCTGTAATATGCTTTATTTCTGTTTGCAAAATAATTGCAATTCCTATAATTACAATAATTCCAAAAAGCATTTCGTACCAAATAATTTTACGTTTATAAATTATAGGTTCTATAAATGAAGCAAAAAAAGCTCCTGTAGAAAACATAGCTAATGCTATAGATATATTTGAAACTTCTATAGCTGCGAAAAAGGTAATCCAGTGTAAAGCAATAATAATACCTGCAAAAGAGAATTTAATAGCGGTCTTTCTATCTATTGAAATATCAATTTTTGCAACTTTAATATATATAAACATTAATATAGCTGCAATTAGCATTCGATACCATACTAAAGCAACAGGTTCTATGCTTATAAGTTTTCCAAGAATAGCTGTAAATCCAGCTATGAAAACTAAAAAATGAAGATGTAAGTAATTTTTTAGTTTACCGTTTAGCATTATATAGTAATATAACTGCTAAAATACCAAAAATTACATTTGGAAACCAAACTGCAATTAATGGTGAAAAATCCGATTGTGCAGCCATTGTTCCAAAAACCTTATCAAAAAATACAAATATCATGGCTATTGTAATACCAAAAGCTAAGTTTACACCCATTCCTCCTCTTCTTTTTATAGAAGATACAGCAACTGCTATAATTGTTAAAATAAATACTGAAACGGGTAAACTCCATTTTCTGTACAATTCTAACTTATAACGACCAATGTTAGATGACCCTCTTTCTTCTTCTCGAGTAATAAAACGTTTTAAGTCTACGTAATTTAGTGTTTCTGCTATGTAATCTTCTGGAACTAAATCTTCAAGCTCAAAATTAAAAATAGTGTCTTTTTTACGCTCAATTTCAAGAATATCAATACCATCTTTTACTGTACGTTTAAGGTAGTTTCTTAATCTATAAATAGAATCCTCCTTTAAATATCTAATATTACTAGAGCTAATTTTATAGGCTAATTTATTATTTTCAAAATGCTCTAACGAAAAATTTAAACCTTGAAATTTAGATGCATCAAAGCTACTAACGTATATAATGTCGTTATCGTTAATTTGTTTAAATAATTTTTGTTTGGTAGTGTTTTGTTTGCTTTTTAAATACTTGTATTGAAAATCGTTATAACCCTTACTAGCATTGGGAGCCAAGTACAAACCTAAAAAAATAGAGATTAAACCAACGATAGTTGCACCTATTAAATAAGGTCTTAAAAACCTTGAAAACGAAACTCCAGAACTTAAAAAAGCTACAATTTCTGTATTGTTAGCTAATTTAGAAGTAAACCATATTACAGAAAGAAATAAAAATAATGGAAATAATAGGTGAGCAAAAACAATAGTAAAATCTAGTAAATACACCATTACCTCACTAAAAGGAGCTTCTCGTTCTAATATTTTACCTATTTTTTCTGCAAGATGCACTGTTATTCCTATAGGAATAAACAGTAATATCATCATTAAAAATGTGAGTAAATAGCGTTTTAGTATGTACCAATCTAATATTTTCATCCTCTCCTAACCTCTCCAAAGGAGAGGGACATAATGTATTTTAAATTCAATTTCTAAAGTCTTTTATCCATTTGCCTAACCATTTTATCTTTCCAAGCATTAAAATCTCCTTTTAGAATATGTTTTCTTGCTTCGCGCACCAACCACATATAAAATCCTAAATTATGAATGGTTGCTATTTGTGCTGCTAGTCTTTCGTTTACTGTAAATAAATGTCTAACGTAGGCTTTAGAATAGTCTGTATCTACCCAAGTTATTGCCATATCGTCTAAAGCAGAAAAGTCGTCTCTCCATTTTAAATTTTTAATATTTATAGAGCCGTGTGCAGTAAATAACATTCCATTTCTAGCGTTACGAGTTGGCATAACACAATCAAACATATCGACACCAAGAGCTATGTTTTCTAGTATATTAATTGGTGTTCCTACTCCCATTAAATAACGTGGCTTATCTTCAGGTAAAATGGCTGTAACAATTTCTGTCATAGCATACATTTTTTCAGCAGGCTCTCCAACAGATAATCCTCCAATAGCATTACCAACTGCTCCTGCGTTTGCAATATATTCTGCAGATTGCTCACGTAAATCTTTATAACAACTGCCTTGAACAATTGGAAAAAAAGCTTGAGAATAATCGTATTTAAAAGGTACTTTTTCTAAATGATTAATACAGCGATCTAACCATCTATGCGTCATCTTCATAGAGCGTTTAGCGTAATTATGATCGCAAGGGTATGGTGTGCATTCATCAAAAGCCATAATAATATCTGCACCAATACTTCGCTGAATTTCCATTACGTTTTCAGGTGTAAATGTATGGTAGCTCCCATCTATATGAGATTTAAACTTTACACCTTCTTCTTTTATTTTTCTATTTGCAGATAAAGAATAAACTTGATAACCTCCAGAATCGGTTAAAATAGTACGATCCCAATTCATAAATTTATGCAAACCACCTACTTTTTCTAAAACATCTATTTGAGGTCTTAGGTATAAGTGATACGTGTTTCCTAAAATAATATCTGGATTAATATCATTTTTAAGCTCACGTTGGTGAACACCCTTTACAGAAGCTACTGTGCCAACAGGCATGAAAATTGGTGTTTCTATAACGCCGTGATCTGTTTTAAGCACTCCTGCTCTCGCATTACTTTGTAGATCTTTTCCTTTTAAATCGAATGTCATGTTTATGGAAGTATTCAGCTGGTAAAGATAATTAACAAAATAACATAGGTTCTTAAACATTTAATAAAATTCTAAAAAGTTTAAAATTGTTAGCAAATTGCATCAATTCGTTAATAAGTGCTTTAACTCTATCTTTGTATTAGGACTTTAAAAAAGTTATTTTTGAAACTTTATAAACCAAGCTAAAAATAATGGCAAACACACAACAATTAGAAAAAATTACAACCCAAGTTCGTAGAGACATTTTACGAATGGTTCACAAAGTAAATTCTGGGCATCCAGGAGGTTCTTTAGGTTGCGCAGAATTTTTTGTCTCTCTTTATAACGAAATTATGGACAGAAAAGATGGTTTTAATATGGATGGTATTGGAGAAGACCTTTTTTTCCTTTCTAATGGTCATATTTCTCCAGTTTACTACAGTGTTTTAGCAAGATCTGGATATTTTCCGGTAGATGAATTAAATACCTTTAGAATTATAAATTCACGTTTACAAGGACACCCAACCACACATGAAGGATTACCAGGAATACGCATTGCTTCTGGTTCTTTAGGACAAGGCATGAGTGTTGCTCTTGGTGCTGCGCAGGCTAAAAAGTTAAATGGCTGTAATCACTTAATTTATAGTTTACATGGTGATGGCGAATTGCAAGAAGGTCAAAACTGGGAAGCTATTATGTATGCTGCAGGAAATAAAGTAGATAATATAATTGCGACTGTAGATTTAAATGGACAACAAATTGATGGTTCTACAGATACAGTTTTACCAATGGGAAGTATTAGAGCTAAGTTTGAAGCCTTTGGTTGGATTGTTTTAGAGATTGAAAAAGGAAATAATATTGATGCTGTTTTAAAAGTAATGGCTGAGGCAAAATTATTAACTGGAAAAGGAAAACCAGTCTGTGTTTTGCTTAAAACAATTATGGGTAATGGTGTAGATTTTATGATGCATACCCACGCTTGGCATGGAAAAGCACCCAACGATGAACAATTAGAAATAGGTTTATCACAAAATGCTGAAACTTTAGGTGATTATTAAAAAAGCCCCATCTAATTTCTCTAAAGTGAAGAACTAATAAATGAATTCAAAAATATTAAAATAAAAACCTTTAAAAGGCCTTTCTATGGAAAGGTCAGGTAGGCTTATGAAAACATACGAAAATCAAGGTAATAAAGATACACGCTCAGGATTTGGAGCAGGATTAACACAATTAGGACAAACTAATGAGAACGTAGTAGCGCTATGTGCAGATTTAATTGGTTCTTTAAAGATGGACGATTTTAAAGCTAATCATCCTAAACGATTTTTCCAAGTAGGCATTGCTGAAGCTAATATGATTGGAATGGCTGCAGGTCTAACTATAGGTGGTAAAATTCCATTTACAGGAACCTTTGCAAACTTTTCTACTGGTCGTGTTTACGATCAAATTAGACAGAGTGTTGCTTATTCTAATAAAAATGTAAAAATATGTGCTTCTCACGCTGGAATAACCTTAGGAGAAGATGGTGCAACACACCAAATTCTTGAAGACATTGGTTTAATGAAAATGCTGCCAGGAATGACGGTTATTAACCCTTGCGATTATAACCAAACAAAAGCAGCAACATTGGCTATTGCGGAACACAAAGGCCCTGTTTATTTACGTTTTGGAAGACCAAAAGTAGCTAATTTTACTCCTCCTGACCATAAATTTGAAATAGGAAAAGCTTTACACCTAATTGATGGAAAAGATGTAACTATTGTTGCTACTGGACATTTGGTTTGGGAAGCATTAGAGGCTGCAAAAACTTTAAATGAAAAAGGTATTTCTGCTGAAGTAATTAACATACACACTATTAAACCTTTAGATAATAAAGCAATAATAGATTCTGTAAATAAAACAAAATGTATTGTTACTGCCGAAGAGCACAACCATTTAGGTGGGCTTGGAGAAAGTGTTGCAAGAGTTTTATCGCAACATAAACCAACGCCTCAAGAATTTGTTGCAACTAACGATACTTTTGGTGAATCTGGAACACCAGCTCAATTAATGGAAAAGTATGGTTTAAATGCAGACGCAATTATTAGAGCCTGTGTAAAAGTTGTGAAAAGGAAATAGCGTTATTTAAAATAAAACATTTTAAAAGGTTAAAAAAAACCTATAGTTTTTTAAACTTTTTTATTTACTACTAACTCACAATCAACAATATATAAAAACATATTGGCATGATTTTAGTTTTAAAAAAAAATCACATTAAAAAAACGATAATTATGAAAAATTTTGCAAAGTTTCAAAATCACTTCATTAATACTGGTGATTTAAATAAAAAAATATGTTTATTACTGTTTTTTGTTTTAGCTATTACCTCGTCGGGATTAGCACAAAATGAAAGTGGATTTGGTATTAAAAGTGGTATAAACTACAACGCCAATGGTGATTACTTTAGTTCTATTAGCAATACATTTGATGATCCAACAAGAGCCATTGGATACCACATTGGTATATTTGGAAAAATAGGTAACAAAATTTACTTAAAACCAGAAATCATGTATACCAAAACAAATAGTAAGTATAATGCTGGAAATTTTAAATTAAAACGCATTGATGCTCCTGTTTTAGCTGGTGTTAAAGTTTTGGGCCCAGTTAGTATATTTGCAGGTCCTACATTTCAATATATATTAGATTCTAATTTTGATAACGCTACTATTGGTGATGTAGAAAATGATTTTACTGTTGGCCTTAACTTTGGAGTAGCATTAAATTTTAATTCTATTGGTATAGATTTAAGGTATGAACGTGGCTTTACAGATAACGAAGCTACAATTATTTTAAATAATTCTACTGTTAATATCGATAGAATAGATATGAGACCTAACCAGTTAATTGTAAGTCTATCTATTACATTGTAAACTATACATAAAAAAGCCTAATTTAATTTTAAATTAGGCCTTCTATTTGTATTCTTAAAATATCCTTATTCTATTATTCTAATTCGTTTGTAATTGCTGAGTTGAGATAATTTGGTAGAGATACTCCATCTACCATTGTTGAAGGAACTATTAAAGTATGTAATATGTATGTTCCATCAAATTCTGCTTCAATTCTAATAAATATTTCATCTGAAGCTGCGTTAGAGTTAAAGTATGCTCGTGCTTCTGCATTAGTCATAAATTGATTTACACCATCATCTTCATACTCTTTTTTTTGCACTTCATTTCTAGTTAGCACACCATCTCCATCATCATCACTATCAATAAGATTTTCTAAAGAATCTCCATCTATATCATCGTTTTCACCAGTAAAGTCACCATCAGGATGCTCAATATGAGACGGTACTCCATCTAAATCGAAATCTGTATTACCTCTAGATATAGTTTTAAAATTAAAAAATAGTGGTGTGTATTGAGGGATATTAACCGAAGGTGGCCGTGCAAAATAACCCAAACCAGATGGAATAAATACGCTACCAATGCCATGATTTTGGTAAGTTACAGACCCATCAAGATTTTCAATAAAACCAGAAGCTGTTTTAAATTCAATAATACTCTCTTTAAAACCAGGAACAACACCACCTATATTTCCCACGGTTGTAAGGTTAAATGGTTGACCAGATTCTACAGAAACTTGACTATCGAATATGGTTCCATTTGGTATATACCCATTATATATAATAGCTGCTGTATCTAGAGCATTTATAGTATCTCCATTACCTTCTCTTACTTTTAATATATATAAGTTATAATCTATATTGTCTTGATTTACTATTTTGATATCTAACCTTGGATATAATCCATCTGTTTGATTTAAATAATTAATAATTGGTGTTTTGTCTTGTGTACCATTTGCTACAGATATAACATCTATTACTAAAGTAAATTCATTATTAGCAGGGTTATTAGGGTTAGTAAAATCGAAATCTTCGTAGTTAAAAAAATGTGTTTCGAGGTAAGTTTGTATTTCTAACAAGTTCTCATCGTAAACTTCTTGTATGTCTCTAATTGGAACAGCCTGTAATTCATCATCATCATCCGAGCCACATGAAAAACAAACTAATAGTATGTATAAAGTTGGAATTAAAAATTTTCTTAAATTCATTTTTGCTTATTTTTGTCTGCAAGATAAACTATATAATAATTTTGTACAATATCATTAACGGAGAATTAAGTTAAATTATATGCGAATCGACAAGTATTTATGGTGTACTAGATATTTTAAAACAAGAAATATTGCTACAACTGCTTGTAAAAAAGGACATGTAAAGGTTAATAATCAAGTTGTAAAACCTAGTAGAGAAGTATATCCAACAGATAAGATTGAATTGCGAAAGAATCAAATTAATTACACTATTACGGTTTTAGATATTCCTTTTAATCGTGTTGGTGCAAAATTAGTAGGTATTTACAGAGTAGATACAACACCTAAATCTGCTTTCGAATCTCAAGAATTACTTAAACATGCTCAAAATTACTACAGAAAAAAAGGGACAGGAAGACCAACTAAAAAAGACAGAAGAGATATTAATGATATTTATAAAGAAAATGAAGAAGAATAAAATTTATAATAATTAACTTAAAAATTATGACTACTTTAAAAAATTGTATCCTTTCTCATAATGAGATAACGCATAAAATAAGAAGAATTGCCTACCAAATCTACGAGGCAAATAACAATGAAAATGAAGTTGTTTTAGCAGGCATAGATACCAACGGATACATTTTAGCAAAAAAACTAAAATCCGTTTTAGGTAAAATCTCCCCAATAAAACCAATTTTGTGTAAAGTAATAATTAATAAAAAAAATCCATTAAACACTATAAAAACATCTATTACAAAAGAGAGTTATAAAAACAAATCTGTAATTTTAATTGACGATGTTCTAAATTCCGGCACCACATTAATTTATGGAGTAAAACATTTTCTTGATGTGCCACTAAAACAATTTAAAACTGCTGTATTGGTTAATAGAAACCATAAAAAATATCCTGTAAAAGCAGATTTTAAAGGTATTTCTCTTTCAACCTCCTTAAATGAACATGTTGAAGTTATTTTAGAAGATGAAGACTATAAAATTTATTTAAAATAATTTGAGGACAATATCTTCAACAATTTCATCTATAGATTTATTTGCATTTATTCTAAACTCAGCTTTATTATAGTATTGAGAACGCTCAAAGAGATGCTTTGCTATAAACTCTGTTAAGAGTTCATCGGTTTTAATATTGGCAATTAAAGGTCTTTTAAATTTTTCATTATTAAGCCTTTTAACCAAGTTTGGAATACTAACATTAAGGTACACTGTTTTTAAACTATTGTTATTAACTAAATTATCTATTGTATTGTAATAACAAGGTGTACCGCCTCCAAGTGATATAATGGTGTTCTTTGAGTTTTTTAAGACAGCATCTAAATACTCTTTTTCTATCTTTCTAAAATACAACTCACCTGAATCGTCAAAAATTCTTTTTACGCTTTTTTTTTCGCCTTTTTCTATAACATTATCTAAATCCTTAAATTTATAAGATAAGATTTTGGCAAGTTTGTCACCAATTTTTGACTTTCCAGATGCCATATATCCAAGTAAAATAATATTCATTTTTGAGCTTATTATTTGATTTTTAAAGATGTAGAATTAGTGATCACAAAAAAACGAAAATATTTTCAAAATTAGGCTTGTATTTTTAATAAAACATTTTATATTTGCACCCTCATTAGAGAAAACAATTAAAGACCAGTTAGCTCAGTTGGTAGAGCATCTCCCTTTTAAGGAGAGGGTCCTGGGTTCGAGCCCCAGACTGGTCACTAGAACTAAAATAGAAAAGAGTTAAGCCAATGCTTAACTCTTTTTTTATCTTTATTTTAAATGCGCACGTGACGGAATTGGTAGACGTGCTGGTTTGAGGGATCAGTGACCGTTAAGGTCTTGGAAGTTCGAATCTTCTCGTGCGTACTTTAAATTACATACCCTTATTTTATTTGTGTTAATTTCTATTAATTACAAAAAAATGTTAATAATACTGATTTTCTTTTTTGTTTAATTAATTTAGCAAAATTATGAACAATATTAAAACAAAATTTAGCATTAAAGATCTTGAAAACCTTTCTGGTATTAAAGCTCATACAATTAGAATTTGGGAAAAGCGCTACAACTTGCTTCAACCAAATAGATCTAATACAAACATTAGATATTATAGTTTAAATAGTTTACAAAAAATATTGAACATAAGTTACCTCAACAAGAATGGTTATAAAATCTCGAAAATTGCTAAATTAAAGTTAGAAGAAATACATTTACTTGTTAAAGATATATCTGAAAATGGACTAGAAAATAGTTCTACTATTAACGCCTTTAAAATGTCTATGTTTAGTTTTGATCAGTCTTTATTTTATTCAACTTTCGACAAATTAGCCTCAGAATATTCCTTTAAAAATTTATTTTACAATTTTATAGTTCCTTTCTTAGACGAAATTGGTGTTTTATGGCAAACTAACACCATTACTCCAGCACATGAACATTTTATTGTTGGGTTAATAAAACAGAAAATATTGACGAATACAGAAAATGCGATTAGGAGTAATAAAGATCAAAATAAAGATCAAACTTACGTTTTATTTCTTCCTGATAACGAAATTCATGAATTGGGTTTACTATTTATTAATTACGAATTAACCCACAGAGGATTGCACAATATTTACTTAGGACAAAGTGTTCCAATTGATAGTTTGGAGTATTTAAAAGACTATTACAAAAACATTACATTCATTTCAAGTTTTACAGTAAATCCAAAATCGGATATCATGGATAGCTATTTAGAAGAATTTTATGAAAAACTTTTAAAGAATACTAATAATGAGTTTCATGTTTCTGGAAGACAAACAAGTATTATAAATACTAATACAATTCATGATAAAATATCTGTTTCTAAGTCCACAGAAGATATTCTAAAAAATTTAAGTTTTAATAACCAAAAGTTGGTTAAAGTTATATGAATAAAAAAATAGCTATTATTGGCTCTGGATTTTCTGCACTATCTGCTTCGTGCTATTTAGCAAAATATGGCAATAAAGTAACCATATTTGAAAAAAACGATACTATTGGAGGTCGTTGTAGACAAATTAAAAAAGAAGGTTTTACTTTCGATATTGGTCCTAGTTGGTATTGGATGCCAGATATTTTTGATAAGTTCTTTGCTGATTTTAATAAGAAAACCTCAGACTACTATAAATTAGATAAATTATCTCCTGCTTACAAAATATTCTTTGAAGACGACGTAATTACCATTGGAGACTCTATAGAGAAAATTTGCAACGAATTTGAACGCATTGAAGCAGGAAGCTCTGTAGAGCTTAGAAAATTTGTTAAAAAGGCTGGTAAAAACTATGATATAGCAATTAACAAAGTGGTTTTAAAACCAGGTATTTCTCCATTAGAATTAATTACTCCGGAAACAGCAATGCGAGTAAATCAATTTTTTAAAACGATAAGTAGCGATGTTAGAAAAAAATTTAAGAATCCTAAATTAATTTCTACGTTAGAGTTTCCTGTTTTATTTTTAGGTGCGAAACCTAACAAAACACCTTCGTTCTATAATTTTATGAATTATGCAGATTTTGGATTAGGTACGTGGCATCCAAAAGGAGGTATGTACGAAATAGTAAAAGCAATGAGTGGCTTAGCTAAAAGCTTAGGTGTAGAAATAAAAACTAATTGTCCTGTATCTAAAATACATGTAAACAACAAAAATGCAAAATCAATAACTATTAATAATAAAACATTAAATTTTGATGTAGTTTTAAGTGGTGCAGATTATCATCATTCGGAAACATTATTAGATAAACAGTACAGACAATATTCTAAAAACTATTGGAAGAAAAAAACCTTTGCGCCATCATCTTTATTGTTTTATGTAGGTTTTAATAAGAAATTAAAAAACATAGAACATCACAATTTATTTTTCGATACTAATTTCGAAGCGCATGCTCAAGATATATACGATGAGCCAAGATGGCCTAAAGAGCCACTTTTTTATGCTAATTTCCCATCGAAAACAGATAATAGTATGGCACCAGAAGACTGTGAGACAGGCTTCTTTTTAATTCCTATTGCTCCAGCAATTGAAGACACAGAAGCGCTAAGACAAGAATATTTTAATATTATAATAAATCGTTTTGAAAATTTAACAAAGCAAGATGTAAAAAATAGTATTATATTTAAAGACTCTTTTTGTGTTAAAGATTTTATTAAAGATTATAATTCTTACAAAGGCAATGCTTACGGTATGGCGAATACGCTTTTTCAAACTGCATTTCTTAGACCAAAATTAAAGAGTAAAAAGGTAAATAATCTCTATTTTACGGGACAATTAACGGTACCTGGACCAGGTGTTCCTCCAGCAATAATTTCTGGAAAACTAGTTGCAGAATTAATAAATAAACACCATAGTAATTAAAATGAAAGCATTATTCGATTCGGTATCCTATAAATGTAGTAAGATTGTAACGCAGTCTTATAGCACATCATTTTCTATGGCTACCAAAATGCTTGCAGATACAATAAGACAAGACATATATAACATATACGGCTTTGTTAGATTTGCAGACGAAATTGTGGATACCTTTCATGATTATAATAAAGATTTATTGTTTAAGCGTTTTGAAGCAGATTTAGAAAATGCATTAGTAGATAAAATAAGTTTAAATCCAATTCTTAATGCTTTTCAACACACTTACCATAGGTATAATTTAGAAAAACATATGGTAGATTCTTTTATTAAAAGTATGAAACTAGACCTTTCTAAAACCACCTATTTAACAGAAGAGGAATATAAAGATTACATCTATGGCTCTGCAGATGTCGTTGGCCTAATGTGTTTAAAAGTATTTGTAAGTGGTAATAACAAAAAATATAACGAATTAAAGAGTTCTGCAATGTCTTTAGGTTCTGCGTTTCAAAAAGTAAATTTCTTAAGAGATTTAAAAGCAGATTTTGATATTTTAGAACGCACTTATTTCCCAAATACAGATTTAAATAATCTTGATGAAGATGCTAAGCAACTTATTATTAATGATATTGAAAGCGACTTTGCCAAAGGTCTTGAAGGTATAAAACTATTACCAATGGAAGCTAAATTTGGTGTTTTTATGGCTTATAGATATTACAATCAACTTTTAAAAAAGTTAAAAAATACTCCAGCTTTAGACATAAAAAATACAAGAGTGAGAGTGCCAAATTATAAAAAAGTAGAACTTCTAACTAGAAGTTATGTAAAATATCAACTTAATTTAATGTAATGCAAATAATATATTGGATAATCGTTTTTTTAGGAACTTTTAGTGCCATGGAATTTATGGCATGGTTTACACATAAATACATTATGCATGGTTTCTTGTGGTCTTTACACAAAGACCACCATCATAAAGACCACGACAGTTGGTTTGAGCGTAACGATGCTTTTTTTATTTTCTATGCCATTGTAAGTATGATATGTTTTTACCTTTGGAGTTATGAAAACGTTTGGTACTGTCTACCAATTGGATTAGGTATTATGGCTTATGGAGCTGCCTATTTTGTTGTGCACGATATTTTTATTCACCAACGTTTTAAGTTTTTAAGAAACGCTAATAACTGGTATGCAAAAGGCGTGAGACGTGCCCATAAAATGCACCACAAACATTTAGGAAAAGGAGATGGCGAATGTTTTGGTATGCTATTCGTTCCTTTTAAGTACTTTAAGCGTTAAAACTAAATATGCCAAATAGCGAGTCTTTCGATTATATTATTATTGGCAACGGTCTTGCAGGTTTTCAACTAGCTTTAGCATTTGCAGAAAATTCATTTTTTGATGATAAAAAAATTGCACTTATAGATAAATCTACTAAATCCAAAAACGATAAAACTTGGAGTTTTTGGGAAAAAGGAAACGGTAAATGGGAAGATATTGTTTCTAAATCTTGGGATGAGGCTTTATTTTTTTCTTCGGAAAAACAAATCACTCTAAATCTTAAACCTTACACTTATAAAACTATACATGCTTTAGATTTTTACAATCAAGCAACATGTAAACTTAGAGAAAAAGCTAATTTTCATTTTATTATAGATGAAGTACTGTCGGTTACAGAAACTTCTAATGTAATTGTAAAAACAACTATTAACTCCTACTCTGCCACTCATGTTTTCGATAGTAGAATTACAGAAGATTATTTTTCAGCATTAAATAATTACACTAAAATCATTCAGCATTTTAAAGGTTGGATTATAGAAACAGAAACTCCTAATTTTAATCCACAGCAATTTACGATGATGGATTATAGGCTAAAAGATGGCGAGCAAACAACATTTACCTATGTTTTGCCTTTATCTAAAACAAAAGCACTTGTTGAGTTTACTTATTTTACAGCTAATGTTGTAAAAGAAGAGATCTACGATAAATATATTAAAAAATATATTTCAGAAATTCTAAAAATAAGCGATTATAAAATTATAGAAACCGAAAGCGGAAGCATCCCAATGACTAATTTTCCTTTCGAAAACTATTCAACTAAAAAAATTACAAAAATTGGAACTGCAGGTGGTTGGGTAAAAGGCTCTACAGGTTATTCGTTTAAACATACTGAAAAAAAAGTAGCCAAAATTATTGAGAATTTAAAGCAAAATAAACAGCCTTCAAAAAATCTATTTAAACAAAAATATAAATTTTACGATAAAATTTTCTTGAAAGTTTTGCACGATGAAAACGAAAAAGGAAAATGGATTTTCGAGCAATTTTATGCTAAAAACTCTATTGAAACTATGTTTCGTTTTTTGGACGAGGAGTCTTCATTTTTAGAAGAATTTAAAATTATGAAGTCGCTATTTTCTTTGGCATTTATAAAAGCATTTTTTAAAACGCTTTAATACAAATCAAAGTTTTAACAATTCATCTATAGTGTTTCTAACCGTTTCACTATCCCAATTTGCCGCACCAGACTCGTCTATAATAATATTACCATCTCTATCTAATAGAAATGTTCTTGGAATACTTTTTACGATAAACGTTTCGGGAGTTTTAGACTGTGGTGTATAAATCTTAAAATTATAACCTTTCTTTTTTAAAAATGAATTGATAACGTTCTGTTCTTCATTAGAAACCAAAACAAATTCAATTTTATTATTATAATCATTATATAAGGCTTGAAGTGAAGGCATTTCTGCAATACATGGCGGACACCACGTTGCCCAAATATTTACCAAAGTCACTTTGCCTTTAGCTTGCTCTAGATTAAAGTTATTACCCTCTAAATCTTGTAATTGCCAATTATAACTACTTATTTGCTCGATAGCATTATCACTTTCTAATTTAGGACTTAATTTTGCAATTACTGTATGTAAAGCAATTTGAATTTTCTGTCGTGTTTGCGGAATTATTAATAACACAATAATCACCAAGAAAATAATATTTTTAACTGAAATTTTTCGTTTTGCCATCATTATTATTTAAAACAAAAAAAGCGCTAATTTTAAATTAACGCTTTTAAATAATTTTATAATTTAAGGAAAACTATGCGTTCTCTTTCTTTATTAAATTTAATGCAGAACCTTCGTTATACCACTCTATTTGAGGTTGATTATACGTGTGATTTAGCATAATTATATCTTTAGTTCCATCTGCATGAACCACTTCTAAAGTTAATTGTTTATTTGGCGCAAAATCTGCAATATCTACAAAGTTAAAAGTATCATCTTCTTGAATTAAATCGTAATCACTTTCATTATCGAAAGTTAAACCTAACATACCTTGCTTTTTAAGATTTGTTTCGTGAATACGTGCAAAAGATTTTACAATTACAGCAACAACACCTAAATGTCTTGGTTCCATTGCGGCATGTTCTCTAGAAGATCCTTCACCATAATTATGGTCTCCAACTACAATTGTATGAACTCCAGCATCTTTGTACGCTCTAGCTGTATCTGGAACACCACCAAATTCTCCTGTTAATTGGTTTTTAACAAAATTGGTTTTCTTACCAAATGCGTTAACAGCACCAATTAAACAGTTGTTAGAAATGTTATCTAAATGTCCACGGAAACGTAACCAAGGTCCAGCCATAGAAATATGGTCTGTTGTACATTTTCCAAACGCTTTGATTAATAATTTAGCACCTTCAATCTTGTTACCTATTGGCTCGAACGGTGTTAATAATTGTAAACGCTCTGATGTTGGACTAACCACAACATTTACTCCACTTCCATCTGCTTCTGGCGCTAAGTAACCATTATCTTTAACTTCAAAACCTTTTGGAGGTAATTCCCATCCTGTTGGCTCATCGAATTTAACTTCTTGTCCATCCTCAGTTAACAAAGTATCTGTCATTGGATTGAAATCCAAGCGTCCAGCTATTGCAATTGCTGCAGTTATTTCTGGAGACGCCACAAAAGCGTGCGTATTTGGATTACCATCTGCACGCTTAGCAAAGTTTCTATTAAAAGAATGTACAATACTGTTTTTAGGTGCATTTTTAGGATCGCTATATCTTGCCCATTGACCAATACATGGACCACAAGCGTTTGTAAATATTTTAGCATCTAATTTTTCAAAAATGCCTAAAATACCATCTCTATCTGCTGTGTATCTTACTTTTTCAGAACCTGGATTAATACCTAATTCTGCTTTCATTTTAATACCCTTATCTAAAGCTTGTTGTGCAATTGAAGATGCACGAGACAAATCTTCGTAAGAAGAGTTTGTACAAGAGCCTATTAATCCCCATTCTACTTGAATTGGCCAATCGTTTTTAGTAGCGATTGCATTCATATCTCTACCAACTTTAGTCGATAGATCTGGAGTAAATGGTCCGTTTAATAATGGTGTTAACTCGGTTAAGTTAATTTCTATAACTTGATCGAAATATTGTTCTGGATTTGCATATACTTCAGCATCTGCTGTTAAATAAGGTCTAATTTTATTAGCTTCGTCTGCAACATCTACTCTATCTGTAGCACGTAAATAACGCTCCATAGAATCGTCGTAACCAAAAGTAGAGGTTGTAGCTCCAATTTCGGCTCCCATATTACAAATTGTTCCTTTTCCTGTACATGACATTGAGGTTGCACCTTCACCAAAATACTCAACAATAGCTCCTGTTCCTCCTTTTGCAGAAACAATTCCAGCTACTTTTAAGATGACATCTTTTGGTGCAGTCCATCCAGACAATTCACCAGTTAACTTAACACCTATTAGCTTTGGAAACTTTAATTCCCAAGCCATTCCTGCCATAACATCTACAGCATCTGCTCCTCCAACTCCAATGGCAACCATTCCTAATCCACCTGCATTTACTGTGTGAGAATCGGTACCAATCATCATTCCTCCTGGAAACGCATAATTTTCTAATACGACTTGATGTATAATTCCTGCTCCTGGTTTCCAGAATCCTAAACCATATTTATTTGAAACTGATTCTAAGAAATCAAAAACCTCACTACTTACATTATTTGCATTTTTTAAATCGGTTGTGGCACCTTCTTTTGCTTGAATTAAGTGGTCGCAGTGTGTTGTTGTTGGCACAGCAACTTTACTTTTACCAGCTTGCATAAATTGTAATAAAGCCATTTGTGCGGTAGCATCTTGTAATGCAATACGATCTGGAGCAAAATCTACGTAATCTTTACCTCTGGTAAAGGCTTTGGTAGCTTTACCATCCCAAAGGTGATTGTATAAAATTTTCTCTGAAAGTGTAAGTGGTTTACCAACGACTTTACGAGCTGTATCAACACGTTCTGCCATTTGAGCGTAAACTTTTTTAATCATATCAATATCAAATGCCATGTAGTATATAGTTTTAGGTTGTTATATTTAGTAAAATCCCATGTTTTTGGATTGCAAAAATACAAAATCTTAAAGAATTTAAAAAATTTGTAACAACATGCGAAAACGTCTGCGGATATCTTAATATGTTTAATTAATTGAGATAAAAATTTATTAAAATGACAATTTTAAGATTCAAAAAATATTAAATTAATAAATTTGGTATTATGCAAAGCACTAAAATTGAAAATATGAGAAATAGAATTTTACTATTATAGAATAGCGGTTACTTATTTCTGTAAAAGTATTTAATAATATTAACCATTAATACTATTAAACTAATAACTTCTAAAGCTGAGCCTATGGTTAAAATTTCTGGAGCATAAGACCAATGTTGGATTTTAAATAGTGCTCCAACGATGGTAAATATAATTCCTAAAATGAAGATTAGTAATGGAAGGACAAATTGTTTGGCTTTCATCTAAAACAAACTTTTAATTATCTGTTCTTCGCTTACACCTTCGGCTTCAGCTTTGTAATTTTTAATTATTCTGTGTTTTAAAATACTTTGAGCAACAGCTTGCACATTTTCTATGTCTGGTGAAAACTTACCATTAATTGCCGCGTGGGTTTTTGCTGCTAAAATAAGGTTTTGTGATGCTCTTGGTCCAGCTCCCCAATCTATATACTGTTTTACAAGATCTGCGGCAGTGTCTTTATTTGGTCTAGTTTTAGCAACCATTTTTACTGCATATTCTATAACGTTGTCTGCTACGGGAATTTTGCGAATTAATTGCTGAAAATCTATAATTTCTTGTGGATTAAAAAGGGCATTTACAGTTGGTTTAACATCACTTGTAGTTGCTTTTACAACTTGTACTTCTTCATCAAAAGAAGGGTAGTCTAAATTAATCGCAAACATAAAACGGTCTAATTGTGCTTCTGGTAAAGGATAGGTGCCTTCTTGCTCAATTGGATTTTGTGTTGCTAATACAAAGTATGGTAAATCTAACTTATATTTGTGTCCTGCAACGGTAACCGAACGTTCTTGCATAGCTTCAAGTAAAGCTGCTTGAGTTTTTGGAGGCGTTCTATTTATTTCATCGGCTAAGATAATATTGGCGAATATTGGGCCTTTAATAAATTTAAAGTTTCTACTTTCGTCTAAGATTTCACTACCTAAAATATCGCTAGGCATTAAATCTGGAGTAAATTGAATACGTTTAAAATTGAGACCTAAAGTTTGAGCAATGGTATTTACCATTAGCGTTTTTGCTAAACCTGGCACACCTATTAACAATGCATGACCTCCAGAAAAAATGGAGATTAATATTTGGTTAACAACATCGTCTTGACCAACAATAACTTTGGCAATTTCTTTTCTTAATGCGTTATACTTGGTTACTAATTGTTTAATGGCTGCTACGTCTGACATTTTTTTTTCTATATTATTTTTTTAGCCAATTGTTAGTAAAATCGCATGCTCTATAATCTCCACTTATTTTAATATAAGTGTCTAATATTTTTTCTTCTTGCCATTTACCTATAGCTTTTAATCGCTTATCACTTAATGCTAATTCTTTTATTTTAAGATAGTCTCTAGCGTAATTTGCTTTATGCTCGTTTATTCTGTCTGTAACTGTAAGGATTTTGAATTGTACGTTTCCAATTTGATCTCTATCTACAAGAACTTCAGAAACTGTATTATTAGCTAAATCTTGAATTTTTACATAGATTTCTGTATCCATTTTAGTTAATTCAAAATTATAATCTTGTGTTGTTGGATTAATTAATTGGCCACCTTGAAACTTAGTTTTTATCTCATCGCTAACTTCTCTTGCTGCATCTGCAAAGGTAATATTACCTTCTTCTATGTTTTTCTTGGTTTCTTCAATTTTATCTTTAGCAGCTTTTATAGAGCTTTCTGCTACGTCGGGAATCATTAATATGTGTCTAACATCATACTCTTGCCCTCTAATTTTTTCAAGTAATATAATGTGATAACCATATTCTGTTTTAAAAGGCTCGGAAATTTCGCCTTCTTGTAATGAAAATGCAGCTTCTCTAAACTCTTTTACCATTCTTGGTTTAGACCTATTCATTGGTGGTAAAGCGCCTCCATCTTTTTTAGAACCTGGATCGTCTGAATTAAATAAGGCTTTAGATCTAAAATTTGCACCATTTTCTTCTACATCTTTTTTTATTGCTCTAAGCTTTTCTATTACATTATCTATTTCTATTTGGGTAGGTTTTGGCTCTATAACGATTTGTGCTACTTTAAGTTCTGTTCCAAATTCTGGTATTTTGTCTTTAGGTATTTTGTTAAAAAACTCACGAACTTCTTCTGGAGTTACTTCGATCTCATTAATAATTTTAAGCTGCATTTCTGAACCTAATTTTCGAGATTTATTGATTTCGAACATCTCATCTCTTAAACTTTGTTCGTCTGCTTTTTTATAAAAATCAAGCACCTCCTTCATATTTCCACCTACTTGCTGAGTAATTTGCTGTAATTGTTGGTTTACGTAAGAGCGAATTTCTGCATCGTTAACAACAATACTATCTTGTATTGCATGGTGCGCATATAATTTATCTTCTAAGAGTTTACCAAATAACTGGCATCTAGAAAATTGAGAGACATCTCCGCCTTGTGCTTTTAGCTGCAGGTATGTTTTATCAATATCGGACTCTAAAACTATATAATCTCCAACAACGGCAGCTACGCCATCTACCTTAATATTAGTGTTTGGTTTTATACTGTCTTCAACTTTTTTAGCTTTAGGTGATTCGTCTATAATTTCTTGTGCTAACGTAGTATTTGCAACTAAAAGTGTTAAGCAAATGGTTATAATGTGTTTCAAATTAATTGTAAATTTCAAATTGTTTATTTTTAATGGCATCTTTTGTGATATCCTTTTTAAGCTGTCTAACAATCTCTAACTTACGCTTATTTACTATTATTTGTTTAATTGTTGGTTGCACGTATTCTAAAGGAGCTTCAGCATTTCTAAATAAGACATCGTTAATTTGCATCAAATATAGGCCTAATGAATCTTTGCTTTGTATAAAATTAGATTTTTTTAACAGTTCATTTTTATTTTCTGTTGTAACTGTTGGAATTTTAGTGATAACTTGATCTAATCTTATCCAAACCGAATCGTTTAACGAATAGGACTTAAACTGAATTGCTATAGAATCAAGCTCATTTTTGTCTTTTGCATTAAAACGCTTGAATTTTTCCTTAACATCACTTAAATCAAGCCTATTTTTGTCTATGTTTATATACCTGAATTTTATTAAATCTTCATTAAGTTTAAATACTTGTTTGTTTTCTTCGTAATACTTAGTAGCTTCGTTTGTAGATACCATTGTGTCTAAGTTTTTATAAACTAAAGCTTCTAAGTAGGCTTTACTGTATAAATCGTTTCTATACTGGTTTACAAGCTTGTTAAATTCATCTTGCGTATTATCTTCTAAGTTTAATCTAGCACCCTGAACCAACAGTTGTTCTGTTGCCCAATTATTGATAAAGTTATTTACTATAACCGTGCTGTCTTCTTTGGTGTAATTTTCGGGAAGTGTGTTTTTTATATCCTCTTTATATAAGTAGGTTTCATTTAGTCTTGCAATAGCATCTTGAGTATCTGCTTGCCTAAGATAGTTGCACGAAGAAACAGAAAAACCAATAATTAAGTAAAATAGAATTTGCTTAAGCATATTAATTTTTTAAAGTCTTTTTTATTTTATTTAAAACGTCTTTATTAATTTTTATAGTATATTTAGTTGCTAATTCTTTAAGCCATTTTTCTTCTTTAAAAGCTTGATAATCGCTTGTTAATTCGCCTTTCGCTTCCTCATATGTTTTTTGACTACTACTTAAAACACTGTAAACATTTGCAACTACAAAAGCATCGTTATGTTTGTAAATTTTAGACACTCCTTTTTTAAAATTGAATTGCTCTGGCAGTGCTTGATGGTTTTTATCCATTTCTCCTGAAGTAAAACTTACGTTAACTTTACCATTAATGTTTACTAGGTTTTTTATAGATTCTTCATCTGCTCCTTTCTTCATTAGCTTTGCAATTTTTTTTATAATACTTTTTTTAGAAGAGGAAGCTACCACTGCATCTACGCGTTCGAGAAAAAAGTAGTTTTTTTTATTTATATTATAATAGTTTTCTAATGCAACAGAATCGGTTTTGGCTGCATTCCATATTTCTGTTTCCATTAAATCGAATAATAATAAACCATCTCTATATTCTCCAACAATTTGAGCGTAATCATAATTTTCTGTTATTAAATTATTTTCTTGGTATTTTTGCAATTCGGTTTCTAAAAAACTTTCATAAATTTTTTCTACTACGATGTCTATTTTAGCTGTCTTGTTATTATAATTACGTTGGTTTCTAATTAAAAACTTACCGAAATCATTATATTTTATAACTTTATCTTGAATCTTAATAAATGTTTTTTCTCCTTCAAAACTTAAAGGTAAACTCCATTTATTATTAAAATACTCTTTGTTTATAATCTGTTTAAAATAGTTTAACGCTATTTCGTTTTCTGTAATGGTATATTTTGCTTTTAAAGTTTTAATTCTAGAGTCTTTAATGACTTTAGAGCGCAAATCTCGTTTTATTTTGGATTCTAATTCTACTTGCATTTCGGCTAAAGGTGCAATTCCTTTTTTAGACTTTAATTTTATAATATGCCAGCCAAATTTGGTTTTAAAAGGTTTAGAAACATCGTCTGGATTTTTCAATGAAAATGCTGTTTCTTCAAACTCTGGAGCACTTATTTCTCCACTCGAAAATGGTTTAAGAATGCCACCTTTACTTGAAGTACTTTTATCTTCAGACAGTTGTTTTGCTAAAGCATCGAACGCCTCACCTTGCTGGATACGTTTATATATTTCGTTAATTTTAGTTTCGCTTTCTTTGTCGTTTTCTTTTTCTGTTTTAATCATTATATGCGCTACAGAAACTTCTCCTCTTGATTTTCTTTTATTAAAAACTTTAACTACATGGTATCCAAAACGTGTTCTAAAAGGTTGTGAAACTTCTCCTATTTTAGTATTAAATGCGGCATTCTCGAAAGGATAAACCATTTTAAAAGCTGAAAAATAACCTAAATCTTCTGCAAAGATAGTTTTACCATTATGCACCTCTTTTTGTACCACTTTATAACTTTCATTTATAACACGATCTCTTAATTTTACAATCTTGTTGTATGCTGCTAAAGTATCTTTAGCACTTGCATTTTCGTCTATTCTAACTAAAACGTGACTTGCGTTAACTTCGTTTTGTAATCTATTATGAGCTTCTTCAATTAAAACATCTGTTACCTTACTATCTGTTAAATAATTTTTTGCAAGTTGTGTTTTATACCTTTCGAATTCGCTTATATAACTTGGTTTTTTATCTAATTCTAAACGTTTTGCTTCTTGTAGTTTTAATTTATAATTAATAAAGAGCTTTAAGTAACCATCGATATCTTTTTGAGATTCTTCTTTTACTAAATCTAAATTCTTGTTGTAAACTCTTATAAATTCCGAAGCGTAAACAGGTGTTTTATCGATAGTAACAAGTACATCTTTGTTTTGTGCTTGCACTAAAGAAGAAGTTACTAAAATAAAAACGAATAGGATTGAAAGGTGTTTCATAATTTATATAGTGTTTAAAGTATTGCAAAAATAACAATATTAGCCTATAATGCAAGCACAATACCAAACGATAGATAAAGAAAATTTATTGTAAATGAATATGTTTTTTTTAGTAAGTAAAGTGCTTATGGTATTAAAAAGATAATTCATTTTAACAATTATAGAAATCATTTAATAATATTGCTATTAGTTTGTATTATTTTACTTTATAAGTTTTAATATAAAATATACTTTGCACGTTTGCGTAAAAATTACCTTAAAAAGGTTTAATAAAAATATACAATTATGTACTATAAAAATATTTGAACACATGTTTTATAATTCTAGAAAAGTTGGATTAAAGATGAAACTAAACTAAAAGTTTAAAAAGCGTAATATGCTATTTATATAAACCATTACAAAGATTAAATTGCTAAAAACACTATATTGTGTACTACAATGCAAAGGTCTTTATAATATACAACATAATTACGTTTAGCAATCTCTAATGCTTTCAAATAGATTTACAAAAGCGAAATTATTACCGCCCAATTTTAAATGCTCTTTGAGGGTTTATTAGCTATTAATTTAAAAAAACTATTATTGGTCTCAAATATTTTAAAACTTTGTTAAATTAAGGTATATTTATAACGATGCGTAAACTTAAATTAATATGGGATTTTAAGGGACCTAACGGTTTAAAAATTGCTCAGCACCACGAAAAACATTTAAAAGAATACATTTCTATTGAGAATTTAAATTTAAAT
>Ga0079203_1000456_pt1 | contig 33488 bp, 27 predicted proteins | sample PorBlaMBantryBay_FD_68602 | JGI IMG/M metagenome (GOLD analysis project Ga0079203, IMG submission 68602) | Marine algae microbial communities from Bantry Bay - Bantry Bay, Ireland | ecosystem: Host-associated > Algae > Red algae > Blade | place: Bantry Bay, Ireland
AATCCAAGAGCCATCTTCCGTTGATGACTTCATCTCTAACTCCTCTAATTTTATGTTGAGGAATTATTGTATTCTAAAAACTAAAAACCCACATCAAAAGATGTGGGTAATAGTAAGCCTTATGGGTGGCTTTTTTATTACTACAACATTAAAATATTAATTTAAAACTGTATTAAACTATCAAAACATTCAAAGATATCTTCTGGAGTAATGATAGTTTTATTTCTGTACCTTCTTATATACGCATTCGGCGCAAACTGGCCGTTAACAATCACTCCATCAGGGTTATACTTATCATCCGCCTCATCAAATAAAATTACATGGACATTTTCGCTAATTTCTGGAAGCTGCGTAATAACCATATCCAGCCAACCTAATGATGTGTACTTATACTCTTTTAATTCATAGTCTAAACCCATCGCTTTAGTTTGTTTTAATAAATGAGCATAATGATAAAATATTAAGCCTTTTTTATTCTCGTCTTTGCTTGTTGCCTCTATAAAATTAGCTGCAGTCCTTTCTTCTCTATCGATTGAACCTAAATAAATATATTTAAGTTTATTTTTAATTCTATATAGATCAATTTCATAAGTAAATTTTGATACACCATCAATAGCAGAAATTATAATTGGGTTATTGGGACGGTTTTTATTTATTTTTTGAACAATTGGAAACAAGTTTTTAAAAATATAATTGTATTGCGATGACTTACTATAATGTTCATACCAAAAATTATTCATATGTAAAGGCATATGCTTTAAAGGAAATACGCCTGTAGAGAAGTTATATAAAGTTTCATTTAACTCACCTGGCATTTCCAAAAAAATATATTTAAAATCTAAGTCTGCTGCTATCTTTGTTTTTAGTAAATGAATTATCCGATCAATTGCCACCTTAGTCTCATGGTTTGCAACTGCAAAACCAAGGTACTGTGATGATTCATAGGCCTCAGTTATTGTGGCTTGGCTTAAAGCTAGAAATTCAATAGACTTATAATTTCGATCTACTTCGGTGTCAGCGTAGGTCTTACCAACAAATAAAAAAACGAGAGATATTAAGTAAATACTAATAAAGTTTATTTTAAGAATGTTCATTTTTTAAGTTTAAAAACTCTTTCTTTTAAGTTCAATAACTATATAGGCAATGTAATTAATTCCATACAACATCAGCTATAATCCATAATATAATAAAATTAGTACATTGTATTAACTAAAAACCCCATAAATACGTACTTAAATAATAAATAAAAAGCCCATACCTTGTGGGCATGGGCTTTTTTTAACTTTATTAATATTAAGTATTAACCTTCTGGGTTAACATCTTTATAGTCAGCATCAACAACATCACCATCATCTTTTTTCTCAGTATCAGGTGTAGCTTCAGCAGAAGCAGTGCTTGCTTTTTGCTTTTCATATAAAGCGCTACTTAAAGTATGACTTGCAGTAGTCAGGTCTTGCAAAGTTTGCTTTAAAGCGTCTGTGTCATTAGGTGAATCTTTTAATACTAATTTTGCCTTTTCAACAGCAGCTAAAGTGGATTTTTTATCTTCATCAGATAAATCCTTATCATTTTCTTTAACCAGCTTTTCCGTTTGGTAAATCATGTTATCTAATTCATTTTTAGTCGAAACAGCATCTTTTTTCTTCTTATCGTCTTCTGCGTTAACCTCAGCTTCTTTAACCATGTTGGCAATTTCTTCATCAGATAAGCCAGACTTCGCTGTAATTTTAATGGCCTGTTCTTTTCCAGTGCCTAAATCCTTTGCTGAAACATTTAAAATACCGTTAGCATCAATATCAAAAGTAACTTCAATTTGAGGAACACCTCTTGGAGCTGGCGGCAAACCAGTTAACTCGAAACGACCTAATGATTTATTATCAACAACCATTTCTCTTTCACCCTGGGCTACATTTACATCAACAGAAGGTTGATTGTCAGCAGCGGTAGAGAAAACCTGTGATTTTTTAGTTGGAATTGTTGTGTTACGCTCAATTAAGCGAGTCATAACTCCACCTAAAGTTTCGATACCTAAAGATAGTGGTGTTACATCAAGTAGTAATACATCTTTAACATCACCGGCTAATACACCACCTTGAATGGCAGCACCTAAAGCGACAACTTCATCAGGGTTCACTGAACGGTTAGGCTCTTTACCAAAAAATGATTTAACAGCTTCTTGGATTGCCGGGATTCTAGTTGAACCACCTACTAATACTACTTCATCAATTTTGTCTTTGCTTAAACCAGCATCTTTTAAAGCTTTTTCACAAGGCTCTAACGAACGCTTAACTAAATCAGTAGTCATTTGATCAAAAGTGGCACGAGTTAATTTTATATTCATATGCTTAGGACCGCTATTGTCAGCGGTAATAAACGGTAAGTTAATTTCTGTATCCTGCCTTGAACTCAACTCAATTTTAGCTTTCTCAGCAGCTTCTTTTAACCTTTGTAAAGCCATTTTATCGTCCAAAAGATCGATGCCCTGCTCTTTTTTAAACTCAGCAACCATCCACTCGAGAATAACTCTGTCAAAGTTATCACCACCTAAGTGAGTGTCACCGTTTGTAGATTTTACCTCTACAACATTATCACCAACTTCGAGTATGGATATATCAAATGTACCCCCACCGAAATCATAAATAGCAATTTTTTGATCTTCTTTTTTATCTAGTCCGTAAGCAAGGGCAGCAGCCGTTGGCTCATTAATAATTCGCTTAACGTCAAAACCAGCAATTTTACCGGCATCTTTTGTTGCCTGTCTTTGAGCATCGTTAAAGTATGCAGGTACCGTAATTACAGCCTCTGTTACTTCGTGACCAAGGTAGTCCTCAGCAACTCTTTTAAGTTTACCGAGCACAGCTGCAGCAATCTCTTCAGGAGTTATTGTCTTACCTTTAACTTCAAAAGCACAGTCTGTACCTTTAGCAATTACTTTATATGGAATTAACTTCATCTCATTTTCAGTCATTTCTGAATGAATGCGACCGATAAATCTTTTTGCCGAGTAAATTGTGTTTTCAGGGTTAGTTACTGCCTGACGCTTTGCTACCATACCAACTAAAACTTCATCATCTTTAGTATAGGCTACAACAGAGGGAGTGGTTCTTGCTCCCTCTTCGTTAACGAGAACTTTTACCTCGCCACCTTCCATTACAGCTACACATGAATTTGTAGTTCCTAAATCTATTCCAATAATTTTTCCCATATTCTAACTCCTTTTTACAGTTCTTTAATACATTTTAAATATGTATTCATTTTTTAATTGGTCAAGGTCCTGGGCCTTATTTTTTTTCAAAGCCCTATCACATGAGCCTCCAACGACTTCGTCGTACTCATTTAGGACTACTTTTTCCATTGCACTGTCCAATCAGGACAGTTCACTAGAAAAAATAGACCCCTGTTTATCGTATGAGCCTCCAACGACTTCGTCGTACTCATACTAACCAAAAAAACCTTTTTTATCGGCTACTTTTTCTTTTTTTATATCAGCTATTTCTCTTAATAAATTTTCTTCCTTAGTTGTGAGCTTTTTGGGGATCATTACATTAGTAATTAAATGTAAATCACCACGGGTTTTTCTTTTTAAACTTGGAAGACCTTTACCTGAAACTCTTAGTGTGGTTTCATTTTGCGTCCCCTTAGGTATAGTAATTTCTACTTGCCCATCTAAAGTATCAAAGTTTATTTTACCACCTAACAAAGCTTGTAAATAGGAAATATCTATTTGCGAGTAAAGAGTCGTCCCTTCTCTTTGAAAGTCATGATTATTTTTAACTCTAATCTCGACATATAAATCACCAGCAGGACCGCCCTTATAGCCGGCCTCTCCCTCACCTGTTAACCGCAGACGAGTTCCGTTGTCTACGCCTGCAGGAACATTTACTTCTATTTTTTTTCTATCTAAAGTTCTTCCTTGTCCGCGACATGGCTTACAAGGGTTTTTTATAATCTGCCCTTTACCTGAACAAGCTGAACATGGCGTTGCCATTTGGAAAAAACCTTGCTGACGAACAACCTGCCCCGCCCCTCTACATGTGGGACAAGTTTCAGCAGAAGTTCCTTTTTCAGCACCACTGCCAGAACAAGGCTTACAATCACCTTCAGCTTCAAAACTGACTTCTTTTTTTATACCTGAAATTACTTCTTTTAAATCGATATCCATAAAGTAGCGTAAATCAGAACCTCGACGCCTTGGATTTTGCCTACCACCGCGTCCGGCACCACCAGCTGCTGCACCACCAAAAAAATCACCAAATATATCTCCAAAGGCACCGAATATATCATTGATATCTCCAAAACCTTGGTGTCCACCACCACCAGGCCCACCGACTCCGGCCTTACCAAAGCGATCATAACGACTTCTTTTGTCGTCATTACTTAAAACATCATAAGCTTCAGCAGCTTCTTTAAACTTTTCTTCTGCAACTGAGTCTCCAGGGTTTTGATCAGGATGATACTTCATAGCCATCTTGCGATAGGCCTTCTTTATCGTAGGTTGATCAGCTTCTTTTGACACACCGAGTATTTCATAATAATCCATGGGTTAAGTATGTGATTTCTTAAGAAAAGGTCAAGCCTTGAAGCTCAAAAGAATTAAATAAATATTCATTTATACATATTTAATAGATAACCTCTGTCAGGTTAGCCTAGCTTGGCTTTGAGAGATGTCTCTTCATCAAAATAATTAACTTAAATTATGTATTCACAAGTAAAGCTTAAGAATTGAGCAGCTCATATTTTTAGCTAACCTTGAATAAGTTTAGCTCTAAATCTCTAGATCAAACTTAAATAAAATCCTCCCTCTCCTTTCCATGAGCGCGCTTACGGCAGCATCGCGTCTTCGCGCTTCATCACCTTTCAGGTGACGCAGACGCGGATACGCGAAGCGCGACACGATGCTCATGGAAAGGAGAGGGAGGATTTTATTTAAGTTTGATCTAAAGATTTGGGTTATTACGGGCTAACTAACATAATCAGTGCTTATTACGGATTGTCTTTTCGTTTCGCCTGGCGGCTACACTCCCAAGACTTTTATTTATCGCCCTAACATAAGCTACGCTTATTACGGGCTAACTAACGAAAGTCCAGTTTGACATTGGCTGATTCATGCACAGATTTAAAATAAGCACATCACTAAGACCCAATTCTTGGTTGATATGTTTGGAACAATTAAACTAAGAGGATATAATATATACTGTGAAGTTGTTTAAAATTAATTTAACTGCAGATGATAATAAAACCGAAGGTGACACAGTCACTGAAGAGAAGGTTACTGTTAAAGAGCCTGACTTATTTAAAGTTATTCTTTTGAATGATGACTTCACACCCATGGATTTCGTTGTCGAAGTATTGAGAAATGTATTTCACCATGACGCTCAATCAGCTAACGAAATAATGTTAGATGTTCACGAGCAAGGCGCGGGCACTGCCGGAGTTTTCACCTTCGGCGTTGCAGAAACTAAAGTATATATTGTTAATAACCAAGCTAAAAAATATCAATTTCCACTTAAATGTATCATGGAAAAGGAGTAATTATGCTGGATCAAAACACACAACAAGTTTTAAATCACGCGATGAGTATTGCTGAGAGTTATAAACATGAACTTGTTAGCATAGAACATATTTTACTTTCACTTACACAAAACCAAATCGCTGTAGACATATTAAGCTCCTGCAATATAGATGTTGATAAGCTAAAGCTTGAGACAACTCAATTTTTAGATTCACACAAGGCTGAACTTGGATATGTTGAACAATTAACTAGAAAACCTGAGCCCACAGTGGCCTTTCACCGCTTAGTTCAAAGAGCTGCGGCACAAGTTCAAAATGCTGGTAAAAAAGAAGTTTCTATTGGTCACTTATTAATTTCGCTTCTTGAAGAAAAAAAAAGTTACGCGCTTTACCTATTAGAAAAACAAGGTTTAAAAAGATATGACCTCGTTAATATTGTGTCGCACGGTACGCCAAATTCACATAGCATACAAATTGAAATTCATACACCAGGCCAACCGGGGCAAAATGCACAAATACCTGCGGGGCAACCCCCTGCCAAAACTCGATCAGCAATTGAATTATATACTGAAGATTATATTCAAAAAGCAAAAGATGGAAAGTTTGACCCGTTGATAGGTCGAGACAAAGTATTAGCTCGAAGTTTACAGATTTTATCAAGACGGAATAAAAACAACCCTATCTTGGTTGGAGAGCCAGGAGTTGGAAAAACTGCTATCGCCCAAGGCTTAGCTCAACTTATTTCCTCTGGAGATGTACCAACAAGCCTTAAAAAAGCCGAGCTTTATTGCCTTGATATGGGCGGGTTAATTGCAGGCACAAAATTTCGTGGTGAGTTTGAAGAGCGTTTAAAAAAGTTGCTCGGTGAAATTAAACAAAAAGAAAAGGCTATTTTATTTATTGATGAAATACACACAATTATTGGCGCCGGAAGCACTCAAGGCGGCAGCATGGACGCTTCTAATTTGCTTAAGCCCGCTTTAGCAAACGGCGATTTAAGTTGTATCGGTTCAACCACTTACAAAGAATTTAAAAACCACTTTTCAAAAGACCAGGCTTTACTTAGAAGGTTTCAAAAAGTGGATGTATTAGCTCCATCACTTGATGATAGTATTGCCATATTAGAAGGATTAAAATCTAAATATGAAGAGTTTCATGATGTTTCTTATTCAAAGCCAATCATTAAGGCCGCAGTTGAGCTTTCAGCTAAACACTTACATGACAGACAACTCCCCGATAAAGCAATTGATGTAATTGATGAGGCCGGCGCCTACCTTAATCAAAAAAAATCTAAAAGAAAATCCAGAAATGTTCAGCTTAAAGATGTGGAACATATTATATCTACGATGACTCAATTGCCTCCTAAAACAGTTTCTTCGTCTGAAAATGAGAAGTTAAAATCTTTAGAAGACGATTTAAAATTAAGTATCTTTGGACAAGACCCAGCCATTGAACAATTGGTGTTAAATATTAAAATGGCCCGACTTGGGATTGGTAAAGAAGATAAACCCATTGGCTCATTTTTGTTTGCCGGCCCAACTGGTGTTGGTAAAACTGAACTCACAAAACAATTAGCCAAAAACCTTGGAGTTAAATTTTTAAGGTTTGATATGAGTGAGTATATGGAGAAACACTCTGTATCAAGGCTTGTGGGAGCGCCTCCGGGCTATGTAGGCTTTGATGAAGGTGGACTATTAACTGATACAGTTACTAAACACCCCTATTCAGTTTTACTTTTTGATGAAATTGAGAAGGCCCATCCAGATTTAATTAATATACTTTTACAAGTAATGGATAATGGTCAGCTCACCGACTCAAATGGCAAGGTTGCACACTTTGAAAACTGTATAATTGTAATGACTAGTAATGCTGGAGCACAAGCTGCTGCAAAGGGAGTTATGGGAATTGGGCAAATTAAAACATCTGCACTATCAATTGACGCGATCAAAAAACACTTTAAACCTGAGTTTATAAATCGTCTTGATGCAATAGTTGAATTCAAAGCCCTTGAGAAAGAGCAGCTATTAAATGTTATTAATAAGTTTGTAAATAATTTAAAAACCCAATTACTCAAAAAGAATATTAACCTTCAACTTGAGAATACAGTTGCTGATTGGTTATTCAACAAAGGGTACAAACCTGAATATGGAGCCAGACCTTTTGAAAGAGTAATTAACGAAGAAATTAAAAAACCTTTAGTTGATGAAATTTTATTTGGTCAGCTGCAAAAAGGGGGCGACGTATTTGTTAAGTTAATTGGTGACCAGCTGTTATTTGATACCAATAAACAAATTACATCAAAGCCTGGTACAAAACTTTTAGGAAATACCAAAGATGAAACAAAGTTTTTAGGAAACAATAAAAAAGAAACTAAGTTTTTACCCAAAAAGAAAGAGCCTGTTTAATTTCACATTTGTGGCCCTGAAATAGGGCCGCTCTCAATTCAGCCACAAAATTATATATTTACTAAGATAAACTTCATAAATTTTAAATAAATATAGTAAGATTAAGCGTTTATTAACGCCATTTCTACTTGCTAAACAGTGGCTACAGTAGTAAAAATGGATCAATGATTAATTACAGAACACAACTACCTAATTTTGGAGAACAGTCTATGGCATTTATAAAAAGAATTGGATTATTTCTTATAGTTAACTTTTTAGTTGTAACAACAGTTTCAATAATCTTTAACTTTGTCTGCCAATACTTTGGAATAGAGTTCAGTCAATATGGCTACTACTTAGCTTTCTACTCTGTGCTCGGTATGGGCTCAGCTTTTGTTTCACTTTTAATGTCTAAAAAGATGGTCAAATGGAAAATGAAAGTCCAAATCATTGACCCTAAAAATGCGACTGGCGAAGAAAAGATGTTACTTGATATGGTTCATCATCATGCAAGACAAGCTAAAATAACTAAAATGCCTGAATTTGGAATATATAACTCTCCAGACCTCAATGCCTTTGCAACGGGAGCCACTAAAAATAATGCCTTAGTTGCTCTTTCATCTGGTTTAGTTCAAAGAATGAATAAAGACGAAGTTGAAGGTGTTATTGGCCATGAGATCGCACATATTGCTAACGGTGATATGGTAACAATGACTCTCATCACTGGTATGATGAACACAATGGTTTTATTTGTGGCTAGAATTCTTGCTGATATGATTGCAAGCAATATGTCAGGCGAAGGTCGTAGACCTAATTACCTTGTTTTTATGGGTATATATATGGCCCTACAAATGGCTCTAAGCATGCTTGGCTCCATTTTGGTGAGTTACTTCTCTAGACGTAGAGAATTTAAAGCAGATGCCGGCGGCGCAAAATATGCTGGAAGAGAAAAAATGATTGCAGCTTTACAGGCTCTATCAAAAAACTATATGCCTCAGGCAGTCCCTAAAGACGAAGAAGCCATCGCTGCACTTAAAATATCTGGTATTTCAAAGTCTAAATTTGCAAAACTTTTTTCCACACACCCTCCATTAGAGGATCGAATAGCAGCTCTTGAACGCAACAGAAACAAAAGCTACTAGCTTATACCCACAACAAAGCCTTGGGCTGTTGTTAGCAGCAATAACAGCCTTCTGCTGGTCTGTATTAGCGATAGTTTTAAAGTTTGCTCTTACATTTACTGATAGTGCCACAATTGTTTGGGCAAGAATGTTTGTAGCTTTTATATTATTATCTATTTTTTTAAAATTCAAAAAAAATTACTCCTTAAAGAAAATGTTTACATTTAATAAAATTGCTCTTTTTGCAGGCGCTTTTTTATCAGTTAATTACTTTGGGTATATGAAGGGGATCGAGCTCACCTCAGCAAGTAACGCTCAAGTTATGATTCAAATGGCGCCAACCCTTTTGATTATCATTGGTTTTTTTTACTTTAAAGAAAAGCCGAATCCAATTCAGCTAACAGGCATTGCCGTTGCAGCTTTGGGATTTTATTTATTTTTTCAAACTCAAATACACTCTTCAATTGAAAACAGCCAATCATATATAACTGGCAATATATATATTTTTGTTGCTGCTATTACATGGGCTCTATTTAGTACTCTCCAAAAAATAGCCAGTAAGTTTGACTTACTTCAATTTAATTTTTTTGTGTATTTAGCAGCTGCATTTTTTTTGTTACCAGCAGCTGATTTAAGTAACCTAGCCTCTATTTCACTGTTTCAAGTTGGTATTTTATTATTTTTAGGAGCTAATACCGTCATAGCCTATGGCTGCCTAGGAGAAGCCTTTAAAAGGGCTCCAGCAAGTAAAGTCAGCCTAATAATCATATTAAACCCACTTATGACAATCTTTTTGTTCTACCTCATGAATAAGTTGGGTATGGACTTTGTTACACATGAGTCTGTTTCACTCCATGGACTACTTGGCGCCTTACTAGTTATATGTGGCGTTGGCATGGCATTAGTTAAAAAGTGAACCTTGTACTTTTAAAAAAATAACCTTACCCTTTACACATGAAGTTTATCTATTTACTTTTAATTACTTTTTCATTTAATACAGCTGTTGCACAGGTTATTACCCCTCCGAGTGAAGCTCTATTAGATTCTATTAATTCTCTTAATAAAATTAATGAACTAACAAAGCAGAAGGAATACATAAATAATAGTAAACTCTCTAAAAAAGATAATAATATTCTTCTATATATATTTGCTCAGAATAATAAAGTAGTTGCAAAAAATAAAAGCTGTAAAATTTTTACTACTTTAGCAAACTCTAAAGACTTCATGTTCCGCAACCTTGCTAAAATCAGGACTAATGAAGTTTGTATTCAAAAAATGCCAATAAAAAACGAAGACCTGAGGCCATGGACGCGTAAAACTTATACTGAGCTTAAACTTGCTAACTGCTCAAATACCTATACCAAAGAGTGTGCCCTTGCCTACCTAGAAAAATCCAAGCATAAACTCCCATACACTGAAAAGGTGAGCTACAGCGAAATCGCCCTTGCAAAAGCTAATAATATTAAAGATCAGTCCCTGATAAAAAAGATAACCGAACGGCTTGAAAAAATTGCTCCAAGGCTAAAAGCTAATATCCAGAAAAAAGACTACCTAGCAGTTGCCGATGATTATAAAAAAAATAGAGATTTTGATAATGCCTATAAATACTATAATAAAATTTTAAACCATAGCCGCTCGATTAATGAAAAAATTAAGGCTCGAATAGGTATTAGCAAATCTTATAAGCTTCAACGAAAATACAAAACTCATGTTATCGAACTAGAAAAACTACACAACTATATTATCTCTACTTATAAAAAGAACCCTAAGCTCATTAGTACAAAAATAGTTCATAAATCTTGCCAAGATTATTCCCGAGCCACATGGACCTACAGCAAACGAACTACAGCAGAGAATGTACTTAACGAATGCATAAAACTATTAAAAAACAAATATGGACTTTCCGAACTATATTGGGTGCTAGGTAGAATAGAGGAAGAAAAGCTTAACTACCAGAAAGCCATCAGCTGGTTTAAAAAAGCACAAAAACAAAAAATAAGAAGCAAAGACTTAAAAGAAAAAATTATATGGTACACAGCCTGGAATGAAAGGAAGCTAAAAAAATATGATGATGCAATTTCCTCACTTGAATTGTTAATTAAAACTACTGACAACCCCTTTTCTAAAGCAAAATACTTATTTTGGAAAGCCCATATACTTGAGAACACAAAGAGAACTTCAACTGCTAAAAAAATATTTCAAGATATTATATATCAAACGCCTATGAGTTATTACGCCCTATTATCTCATAAGTTTTTAGATAAAAAAATTTCTTATGCAAAACCTGCAATTAATACAAATTACGAAACTAATGAGAAGTTACACACAAAATTAAACTTATCATATGTTGATTGGCTTTTAATTCTAGAAGAAAAGGAAATAGCAAAAACTTATTTAAAATCCAAAGTTCGAAAACATCGCAGTAAGTTTAACGATAATGACTTTAAAACTATTTTTAATTACTATGCCCGAACTGAATTATACCTTGAGTTCTTTTACCTTGTATCAATTTTATCATCTGATAGACAGATTAAACTCTTAAGTAAAAATCCAGAATTTTTATTCCCACAACCCTACAAACCACTTGTTGATAGTATCTCAAAAAAATTTGAGTTCAATTCTAATATCATATACTCCATCATGAGACAGGAGTCGGCTTTCAACCCAAAAGCAAGAAGCTTTGCTGATGCCTTTGGCTTGTTACAGCTAATACCTAAGGTAGCTGAAAAAGCAGACCGAGCCATTAACAGCGCCTATGAAAGCGTAGACGATCTATACAACCCTGATATAAATATAAACTTAGGGGCGTACTACCTTAAAAATCAATGGAATATTTATAATCAGCGGTTTATACTTGCAACGGCATCGTATAATGCCACAGACAGAGCTATAAAATCATGGATCAAAACTCGCTACAAGGGCGACCCAATTGAGTTTATAGAAGATGTCCCTTATGAAGAAACACGCAATTATATTAAACTTGTTATGAGAAATTATATTTTTTATAAACTTGTTAATAGCAGTGGAAGTATAAAGTTTCCAGAATATTGCTTAAATATGGATGTAGCTAAACTATGAAGTACTTGGTCTCAATCTTAATTTTAATAAATTTTTCCTGCTCAAGTCAGCCAAAAACTAAAAAAATAGAACAGTTTAGTCGCGATGATAAAATTTTATTTTCTATTGGAGAGTGTGGCCGGTTCCGAAGAGATAACTTAGCCAAAGCCTGCTTAGATAAATACAAAACTCATGTATTTAAAGGTAAAGTTTTATCCGTAGATTTCGCTTACTCTGGGGTGGAAGCCATAGTTAATATTGGACAAACTCAGGTTACCTGCCATATCCACCCTACAGACCAAAACTTTCAAATGCTTAAAACACTACTTGTCGGTGATTTAGTCGCCGTAAGTGGAATGCCTGAGGAATTCCACAATGTTTATAGCTATAACAACCTAATTTTACGTGACTGTGTCTTATTGCCTATTGGCCGCTAGTTTCTAAAGAACTAAGAAGCCTTCTTACGAGTAAGCTTCTTTGCCTGACCTTTCCAATCATCCCTAAGAATTCGCCCAGGAAAAAACTCTATTGCCTCAGTAATTAGCTCTATATCACTACGACTTAAATTACTCACTTGCTCAAAGCAGTAGATGCCAAGCTTATTCATTTTCTTCTCAATAAGTGGCCCAACACCTTTTATTAGCTTTAAGTCGTCTTTATCTTTAGCACTTACTTTAATGCCCTTGATTGATAACTTATCTGCCATTTTTAAACGCTTCTTGCTTTTAACTGGAGTTTTAATTGAAACTGGCTTTTGATCTACTTTATTTTTCAAGAATGATAGCTCATTGCCAAATTTCTTGTGATCTAAATATAGCTCATCTTGTTTATTTTTTAATTTCTTAATGCTACTTTCAACTTGAGAAAAATCTGGCTCTTCATGCTTATGAACTTTTATAAGCTTCTCTAATGAATCCACACTCTGATTAACCTTTACAAATAAACTATTAACAGAAGCTAATTCTTTTCTAAACTCTTTATCAATAGCAGTCATATCTTTTAAATTTAAATTGATTTTACTCTGTGCTTTTTCTAAATCTAAAAAATCACTTTGTGACTTCTCTATAGATTTAGAAAAACTAAATAAATCTTTCTTCATGTCTACAACAGAGTTTTCCATTTCTGATAATTCTAGTATAGCCTTTCCATGAGTTTTAACTTTTTGATCTAACTGTTCAAACTTATTTAACTCCTTGGAGACCACACTGTAATTATCACTTAAGTTGTTTAAGCTGTCTTCATAGCTGTTTATGACACTAATATTATTATCTACACTCGACTCTAACTTACTTACAGAGCTTTCAACAACTTTTATTTTATTCGAATTTTTCTCAATTATATTAATTTCTTTATTAATATTACTGATTTTATCTTCATTAGTCTTAATTACATTGTAATTATTTTCTACTTTATCACCTAATGAATTAATATCTGTTCTGACAGAATTCACCTTATCAACTTCAACTTTAATATTTTCAAAGCTTTCATCTAAGTTTTTGATGTCATCTGACCAGCTTTGAGTTTCTAGTTTTATTTTTAAAAACTCTAACTCCTTTTGTGTCTCACTTATGTTTTCTTCAAGTTTAACTTGTGTATCCTCAGCATTTGCACTAAATTCTGAGAATAACTTATCAAAATCTAATGAACTTTTTTCAAGACATGTGTTCATTACAGTTTCTGTATTTTTTTGTGACTCACCTAACTCTTCTTTGAAACTATTTAATTGCTCAGCCAAAGAGGTGTTCACAGTTTCAAACTTAGTTTCCACTGTTTTATTAGACTCGCTAACTTGACCAACAAACTCTTGCCTTAATTCTTCTAACCTTAAAGACTCGTCATGTGCGTATTTATTAAAGTCTTTAGATGATACAAAGTTTAAAGAGTTCAATGTTTTAGAGATTGAGTTCACTTCACTAGTCAAGCCTAATAGTGCATCTAGCTCATTAATTTTTAAAGTCATATCTTTATTGTTTTTAAATAATAAACCCTGCTTATCTTTTATATCTTCAATTTCTTTTGCTTTCATTTCCAAATTTAAAATTTTACTTTCTAAACGACTAAACCTTAAGTTCCACTTCTTACGTGATAGCAAATAATTAAATAAATAACCGATAATTCCTGCAACAACTAACATACAAAGAATTTCAGCTAACGATGAATAGTTTCCGAAAATATTTTTAAACATTTATTCTCCCTCCAGAGCACTTAATTATATTACTTTAAATCTATCTCTACTCTTCTGTTGTAAAACCTTCCTTTTTTAGTTCGATTTGAACTGATTGGCCTGGCCTCACCAAAAGACTTTACTTTAATTTTATTTTTGCTAACTCCGTAATGCATTAGAGCTTTTTTAATAGCTAAGCCTCGGCGATACCCTAGCTTATAGTTAGATTTTCTATTGCCTTTGCTATCTGTATGCCCAGAAACTGTAATTACTTGATCACGATTTTTTTCCCAACGCTCTATAACACTTAGCAAATGATTTTGAACTTTTTTCGAGGATAAAAACCTCTTTGCACCAGCTCTAAAATGAATTCTGCCTTTTATAATCTCAACATTGTCAGATATCTTTTTTACTGGCTTCGTGCTAGCAACTGCAGTTTGAACTACTGTTGATTTTTCTATGCTACATTCTTTTTTTATTTGGCAAACATACCAATCTACAGACAATGTAGTTGATAGAACCGTTAGTATAAATAAACCTATTATTTTCACTTTTAACTCCAAATTTTATGTCTTAAGTTTCGGGATATTTTTAATGCCACTGGAGTCCTAACATACTTCGTCATAAGTTTAATTGATCAGAGAGGATTTGAGGCCATTTCAATTACATAAGTTTTAGTTACGAGTCTCAATTCAATACAGTTTTGCAAATCGCCCTATATTTAAAGTTGTATACTTATTAGTCGCCTGCCTGATATATGCTCTATTTACTCTGTCTCATAATATTATTTACCAAGTAATTACAGATACTTAAGCTGGCAAGCACTAGGCATCACTATTGCTCTTATAAAGGGTAAGTCGTTGATACTAAATGGGAGAACACTATGAAAATTAATTTAAACCAAACTAAAAAGAAAAGCCTTTCTTTGGTCAGAAAAGCTCAAATAGGTTTATTATCATTAATGCTACTATCTTTATTTGCTGGGCACATTAATCAAACAGATGACACTAAAGACTTTTCTAGTGAGCTTGCAAGCAATGCAAAGCGTGACACTGTCTTAGGTAAAGTTAAAGTTGTTAAACCTAAAACAGAAAAAGATATATTAGATCCTGCCATTTCTAAGATGTGGGGATTACAATCTATGAATGCGATTAAAGCATGGAATAATTTAAAAATTAAAGGAAGTAAAAAAATTATTGTTGCAGTTATTGATACTGGTCTGGATACAAAACATCCTGATTTACAAAAAAACCTTTGGGTAAACACTAAAGAGATCCCAGGTAACAATATCGATGATGATAAAAATGGCTGCATTGATGACATACATGGTTGTAACTTAATAACTAAAACTGGTGACATTAAAGATAACCACGGTCATGGAAGTCATATCGCAGGAATTATTGGAGCTACACATGGTAATGGTATCGGAATCAGTGGTGTTGCACCAAATGTAAGTATGATGATCTTAAAGTATTATGATCCAAAAGCTCCAGGAATTAACAACCTTGTTAATACTGTTGAGGCGATTAAATACGCTGTTAAACATGGCGCACATATTATAAACTATTCTGGTGGCGGATTAGAGGCCAGTCCTGCTGAAAGAAAAGCAATTGAAGCTGCTAGGAAAAAAGGAATTTTATTTGTAGCTGCAGCTGGTAACGAAAGATCTAACTCTGATGTAAATGGCTACTACCCGGCTGATTATAAAATGTCTAATATTATTTCTGTAACTGCCATCGATAAAAATAAATATGTATTGCCATCAAGTAACTATGGTTCAGCTTCAGTTGATCTTGCTGCTCCTGGGAACAATATTTTATCTACTTTACCGAATGGGCAATATGGAAAAATGACAGGGACTTCACAGGCAACAGCCTTTGTAACTGGTGTTGCAGCCTTAATTATGTCTAGATTTCCAGACTATAAACCACAAAAAATTATAAAGCATTTAACTCAAACTGGTGATTTAGATCAAAGGCTTTCAGGTAAGACTAAGTTTAAAAAGAGACTTAACACATTTAGAGCCCTAACCATTCTTGACTCTGGTGTGAGTGCAACTGGAATTATGGCAAGTAACACTGATAACATTCCTCAAAACACATTCACAATGAAAGAAAGCGCTGATGACTCATCAGAAGCTGCAACCGGTGATGAGTTCTCAGGCTTATCAAGCTTTGCAAAGCGCATGCAGAAAGAGCTTTCTAAATCTGTAAACACAGCAACAACTAGGTAAGTTTGAGTTATTGATTAATAATACTAATACTTCGCAGGCACTTAATTTCTTTGCTTTAAGTATTAGTATATATTAATAATTTATACATGATAAATGATAGTTTAATCTATAAAGTTCCAGGCTGGTTTCATTCAAGAGCACTCTATACTGAAGTAGTAAATACCTTTAATTCAGGAGCACACTTTGTAGAGGTTGGTTCTTTTTTAGGACAATCATCAGTTTATATGTGTGAAAACATATTAAAATCAAAAAAAATAATTAAATTTGACTGTATTGATTTATGGGACTCTATGTTTGCAGACAGTATACATGTAAATAACTTTAGTTTCAAAAACCAACAGATGACAAATTACTACAACTATTTAATCTCAAAATATGGCGACCACCAGCCCTTAGAGGCTCTTAAACATACTTTAAAAAATTATAATTATATAGACATAGTTCAACTAATTAAGTCTAGCTCAAAAAAAGCATCTAATTCTTATCAAAACAATAGCTTAGATTTCGTCTACCTCGACGCTGATCACTCTTACAACTCAGTAATAGAAGACTTAAACCTTTGGTATCCAAAAGTTAAACCAGACGGAATAATAGCAGGTGATGACTTTCATATGCCTGAAGTAAAAAATGCTGTTATTGATTTTTTTGGAAGCGTTGAAGATAAAAGCGATAAAGAGTTTCTCGATATGACTTGGATGAAATTAAAAAATATTAAATCTTAGGCTAAAATTAGTTATTACTATTTTTAAAAAATAATTTTACTTGTTTAATAAGGTCTAAGCGGATGTCATCAGTTTCTAGTAGTAATTGATGCTTTCCGTTTTTATAATGTATATTATTACAATTTATTAGCTTTTCACAAAAACTTCTTGAAGCACTACTTTTAACAATTTTATCTTTCCCACCCGTGAATACTAAAACTTTAGTATTCACTTTACTAAAGTCAGCTTTTAAAACATAAGCCACTGACTTCAAAGACTCTTTTAACCAGCCAGCAGTAACTCCTGTAGTTTTCTGATCAGGGAACTTCTTATTTAAAAGATTCATATAATTTTCAAAGTTTTCTTTAGAACTGGTAAAATAAGTATAGTCTGGATTTGTATCGCCTTGAGTGGGCGCCCAATCAGTGGGTTTATAAAAGGTCTTTAACACAAACTTAGATATAAAATCTGGAATAAAATATTTATTGATATTAACCATCGGAGTCACAAGAACTAATTTATCAATAGATGAATCGTTTTTTAGCAGCTGTCTCAACATAACATGAGAACCCATCGAGTGACTGATTACATTCGTTTTACTATATTTTGCTATAACCCTTTTGAGAAAATTATTAAAGCTATCTTCATAAGTTAAAAATTTATCTATATATACTTTTTTAAGGCCCATCTTTTTATGAAGCCTATCTGATTTTCCCTGGCCTATATGGTCCCATAAATAAACATCGTAACTTCCAGAGAACTCTCTAACTAGCTGCCAATACTTTATAGCCGGCTCCGCAACTCCCGTGACTATAATTAAGGCTTCTTTATGACCATTATTTAAGTTGTAATAGTGATTCTTGTAGCCATCAAAATTTATAAAATTAGAATTTAATGAGCCAATAACTTTGCTTGCTTTATCTATGTAACTTGCCTGGGCGGAAAAAGATAATGTGAAAACTAGAATTAATAATATAGCTTTCATTAAATTTTATTTATATTTAGATTGCAGGAGTTTGAGACCGGCAATTAAGCTTAAAGAAAAAGCACCTATCCCAATTAAATTTTTATGCTGGTTAAAATAAACCCCAAATCCAATAATTGAAAAACTTAATATAAATGAAAGTGTCCAAAGATTAAATAAACTAAAAAGCCGCTTTGCAGGCTTAGAAACTGTAGGCCTTGTTGCTTCGACTGTAATTAACCCGTGAATTTGAGTTTTCATTTTATTAGCTATTTCATCATAAGGGTTTACTGATAGTATTAAATTATATTTTTGCGATGCAAACTCTAAATTTTGCTCAAGAGCTGAGTAACGAATAAAGTTTTGGTGAGAGGGTTCAGAGTCATAGTTGTCTAAGACCAACTCCCATAAATCTTTGAGCTCTGAGCTGGCATAAACTGTGGGCTTATGAACTCTGTCACTGTTTGCTTTTGATAAAATTACTGAACATTTAATACACTCGGTAGATGTTGCTGAATTTATATAGTTACATTTTGGGCAATTTATAACTGGTGCAAATGCGCTAGTACTATCAGCACTTAGTACTTTAGAAACTGGAGTTTCTTCACTGTTCATTTTAGAAAGTGGGGCAATTATGGGTGAGGATTGAGGAGTGAATGCAGCAACTCCAGCCTCTACAGTTGACGCCTTGCGTTTATTGATTTTACCAATAATTCTATACTCTTCAAGACACTCAGGATAGTTAATATGAAATTGCGTACTACATACTCTGCAATTAAACTGAGGTTTAGTTGTCATAATTTCATGAGGGTTAATTGAATAAAGCTTATAGCACTTTGGACAGCTAACCTCTAAAGTACTTAGTTTTAGGCTATTTTTAAAGTTAAAATCTAAAACTTTATTGATCTCTTCTAACGAGTTTAAATCCAAGCCCTACTCCATTAGTGACATTACTTATTAACTCATTTAAAATTGAATGATGTTAAAAAATAAATTTCTCTCCGCCTCTATTCTATCAGGAATTTTCATAGGCACAAGTTTTATTCCCTTCCCTCCCTGGGCAAGTGTTTTTGCTTTTGTTCCTTTGTGGAGTTATTGGTTGCATGAAACTTCAACAAAAAGAGTTTTTTGGTCAGGCTGGGTAACACAGTTTTTACTCACACTTATTGGTTTTAATTGGATTATAATTACTATTCATGATTTTGGAGGGATGCCTTGGCCCATAGCAGCTCTTGGTTTAATTGCCTTTTGTAGTTTTGCCACAATTTATATTCCTATTTCTGGAGTATTGTTTTCACTTATTAGAAAAAAAATTCAATTAAGTGCACTTCAATCAATACTTTTAATGGCTACTTTACTTGCACTTTTAGAGCCACTTGTAAAAACTATTTTCCCATGGAATTTTGGTTATACATTAATGACCTTACCCCTCCCCACTTACCAAATTGCTGAGTGGATAGGCTTTGAAGGATTAAGCTCAATTATAATATTTTTAAATACTATAAGCTTTTGTATCTTCTACCCAATAAGTAAAAGTATTAACAAGCTTACAGGGACATTGTTATTTGTTGTTATTGTATCAACACTTACAATTACAGGTTATTTTATAAAGACTAACCTTTCGCAAAATGAAAAATCAGTTAAGGTAGGTATTGTTCAAGCCAATATTGGTAACTTAGAAGAACAATATAAAATTTACGGCATGGGCTTTCGTGGAAAAATTATTGATCAGTACCTCAAACTATCTAAAGCTGAAAAAGAAAAAAATAATCCTGACATCATAATTTGGCCTGAAACTGCGGCCCCTACACAGCTCGGCCCAAATATTTCAAACCACTTTAACAAAAAACTTAAGAGTAATTTGATTGAGTCAGATATATCCTTAATAGCTGGCACCTATACAAAGGCTTCTACAGGACAAACTTCAAATTCAGTTGTATTTATTGATAAAGATCAATTTGTCGGACCTAGCTATAGCAAAACTCACCTTTTGGCATTTGGTGAGTATATCCCTGGCAGCCAGCTATACCCCAAAGTGAAAACATGGCTACCGCAGATTTCTGATTTTAAAGCTGGAAACGGCCCGCAAACCACTCTTTTTAAAGACATTAAGTTTGGTATACAAATTTGCTATGAGAGCCTCTTCCCTAGGTTTTCAACGGAACTTGCAAGCCTTGGTTCAGAAGTTATTGTTAATGTTACCAATGACTCATGGTATGGAACTTATATGGAGCCTTACCAGCATATGTATATGACTCTGGCTAGAGCCATCGAAGTCAGAAGGCCACTTATTAGATCTACGAACACCGGAATTTCGACAGTAGTACTAGCTGACGGCACAATTCTAGAACAATCGCCAATGAATAAAGTTTGGTCTAACACTTATGATGTTCCGTACACCAGTAACCTTAAGCAAACTTTTTACTCAAAGTATACAAACTTGGGGTTTTACTTAAAACTACTACTATTAATTGGATTAATTACTATAGGCGCTAAACAAAGAAAAAAATTATGAATGAAAAACTGTTACTAAATAACCTTGATTGGAAACTTTTACTAAATTACTTAAGTGATTTTGCAACATCCACCCAGGCCAAGCAAACACTAGTAAACACAAGCCCACTTAATAGCCCTATGCAGGCAGAAAAAAGTTTTCAAACTATTAATGAGTGCAAAGCTGTTTTAAAGACTGGTATTCGCCCTAATATGCTTAGCCTTGAGCTTTTTGAAAGCTGGTACAACTTAATTAATAAAAACTCAGAACTTAAACCTCTACATATTAAAGATTTACGGTTTTTCCTCATTGAAGCTATGGCTCTCAAAGAAACCTTAACTAAATTTAAATCAGATACGATTAATGAGCATATGCAAAATTTCTTCTCCCCTGAAGATGGAATTAATAAAATTGAAAATTTACTTACAATTGATGGTTTTATTCGGACTGATGCCAGCCAAGCTCTATATGATTTAAACAAGAGTAAAAAAGACCTTAGTAAAAATATTCAAAAGACATTAGATAAACTAGTTAAAAGCTATAAAATTGAAGATATCATCCAAGACAAATTTGTTACCACACGTGAAGGGCGATGGGTTATACCTATTAAAAGTGACCTTAGAAGTCGCTTTGAAGGTGTGATTCATGACTCCAGCCAAAGCAAGCAAACTGTTTTCATGGAGCCTACTGAAGTTATTGTTACAAACAATAAAATACGTGAAATAGAGGTTCAAATTAAAGAGGAAATTAACCGCTTATTAAAAGATATTTCAAACTACTTTTACAATATGAAAGATGACTTAAAGTTTGCATTTGATTGCCTATTATTTTTTGATATTAATTTTTCTAAAGCCCAACTGGCTTTAAAAACTGATGCCCATGTATGTAATTTTAATGACAAAACTATTTACCTTAATTTAGTTAAAAACCCAGTTTTGCTTTTACAAGACGAAAAAGTCATCCCCAACATCGTTGAGCTCAATAAGGATAAACGAATTTTACTGCTATCAGGCCCTAACGCTGGTGGAAAAACAGTTCTGTTAAAGTCTATTGGCTTAAATTTACATATGGCAAGCTGTGGATTATTAATATGTGCGCAACCTGATTCTGAAATTCCGTTTATTAAAAGAATTATCTCAAGCGTCGGTGACCACCAAAGTGTCTCGCAAAACTTAAGCAGTTTTGCTAGTCATTTAAAAATTTTAGATTTAGCAACTGGAGCTAAGGACTTAAGTAGCTTAATCTTAGTAGATGAAATTTGTAGCTCCACTGACCCAGAAGAAGGCTCGGCCCTTGCGCGAAGTTTCATAGAAAATTATAGCGACAATAATGTGTTCGCTGTTATTACCTCTCATTTTAGTTATCTTAAAGATAATTTGAATGAAGTGCCTTCGGTCGTAAGTGGTAGTCTTGAATTTGATATTAAAACTGGCCCCACATATAAATTTTTACAAGGTGTCTCTGGCCAGTCATTAGCAATTCAAACGGCAAAGCGAGTTGGGATATCAGAAGATATAGTTAATAAGGCCTTAGACTATATGAGCCCAGAGAAAAAAAATTACTTTGATAATATTGATGAAGTTTCTAAGCTTAAAGACAGCTTACATGCTAAAACCAAAGAAACAGATGATCTAAAGCGTAAATACCATAAAGAGATTAATCGCTACAGACTGCTTGTGGAAAAGTATGAAAAAGAAAAAGAAATTATGCTTGAAAAAAGTATTTTAAGAGCCGAGAGAAAAATTGATAAAATGATTCAAGTTAATAAAGCGGGAAAAGTTTTATCTAATAACACTGAACTACAAAAAGTTAAGCAACAGCTCCCTGAGGTTGTAAAACCAAACTTAAAAAACGATCCTAATACTCCACAAACTGTAGAAGAGTTCGCTAAAAAATTTCCTCCTGGAAGTAAGGTATTTATTAGTTCTTTGAACAAAGAAGGGCTTGTACAAAGTTCACCTAATAAAAAAGGGCTGGTCGATGTAGTTTCACAAAGTATGCGCTTACAGCTTAATTGGAAACTTTTAAAACTTAATACTTCAAACCTAATTAACCCCGCTGACCAGATATTAAAAAACAAAGGTTTCTTTAAGTTATCAAGTAACTCAGGTGAGGAGGCCTTGGACCTAAGAGGCCTTAGCGTTGATGAGGCTATTGCCAAAATTGAAATTGAATTGGATAAAGCCACCTTGCAACAAGCTGATCGAGTTAAAATCATCCATGGGCACGGCACTAATAGTTTAAAGCGTGCAGTGAGATCTTATTTATCAAGATGCCTATATGTTAAAACTTGGGCTTCCGGCTCTAAGAACTCTGGTGGTGATGGTGTGACTTGGGTAACTCTTAAGGACGATTAGCTTTCACCTATAGTGTGTTGGTGCCTACCCATCCATCTTTAACTCAGTTGTACTTTATTTACCAAAAGCCTCAGACATGCGGTGCTCAGGGCCCTTGGCCCCTCCGCTCCGAACTCGTTTTAGGTAAATAAAGTACAACTGAGTTAAAGGTTAGGTGGTTAATATACCCATGTGAGTATTAGCTATATAGGTTGGGTAAATAAGATTGAAAGCACTATGGTTTATTCGCAGTCATTACTCATAGCTACTCTTCTATTTTTATCTAATTTAATGGCAACTTTACTACTGTAAACTCTCCATTATTTTTGAAAAACTCGTCAACAAGTAATCTTTTATTTAACTGATTTGTCTTCATCAGAGGGGTGACTAACTCCATCATTAACTTTTACTTCGCCTAACTCGAACGGGTTCACACCTTCTAAACAAGCGATATTAAATGCAAACTGACCTGGATTAGAGCGTCTTTGATGATGAGTATAAATACCACAAACTGAGCAGAAATAATGTTTAGCTGTTTTGGTATTGAATTGATATAATTTTATGAATTCTTCACCCTGAATTACTTTAAGGTCTTGTAAAGCTACAGAGGCAACTATCGCTCCTCGCCTTTTACACATAGAACAATCACATCTTCTTGGGTCAATAAGTTTACCATGAAGAGTCAATTCAATTTCAACTCTTTGGCAGTGACAGGATAATTTATGTTTTGGATGAATAATCATATACTAATTTATAGTTATTTCAGTAAAGTCCACTTTACTTCGGTTTTGTCTGAGGGCTCGCACTTTAAGTTGGATGCATCAACTACCTTATGTTCGACGGGTTCGATTAATGCAGTATTTGTACAGCTCTGAACAACTTGGGTTTTTCCACCGACAGTGATTTCTTCGGTGCTTTTTACTGCAGACCAAACAACGGCCCCTGTTTTCATAGAAAATAGAACTCTCCCCTTCATATCACTTAAAATATTTAACTTGGTTTTATCTGCAGTTGGTAGACTAATTGTTCCTGACAGCTCTAGGTCTGCACATAAATCGCCTTTTCCACAATTAAGTAAATTTTTGAATACAGTTAGTAGGTCAATCTGTATTGGAATACCCGTTTTCGCCGTTAACCAAATGCGCTTCATTGGCCAAGTGTCGCCCACTTTAACTTTATGAAGTGGTAACGAAATTGGTGGAACATAAAAAATAGATGTTTTAGGCTTACCCTCAACATCGAACACTTCAGCATTCGGGTACATCGTAATTTTAATTTCTTTATTTAGCTCAGGCATTGCAAGGTCAGCTAAGTCCATATTGCTTTCACTTCTAATAGTTTTTAATAAAAAGTAAATTAATGCCTTACCTCTATCTACAAGTAAAATTTCTGATTTAACATCTATGTCAGCATATTTAACTTCTTTTTCTACTAGCTTATCTTTAACTCTTTGACTAACAATAGTTTTTGAATACATTCTGCCAACAGACTCATAACCTTGAATTCCTTGTAAGTGAACAAATGTGGGCTCTTTAAGTTTAGCTACACTCAAACCATCCACCTTAGTACCCATTAAGGCGCAAGATGTATTAAGAGTGAATAAACAGGTTATAAAAAAGTAGACAATATTTTTTTTCATGTGATTTCCTATAGCTCTTATGGCCCTCTTAATAACTGATGTTCTCTAATCAAGTGTATTAAGTCAATCTTGAAGTCCAAATCTTGTACACTTGTACCAATCTGAAACACTCTAAACACCTAATATTAATAACTTTTTATTACCAGCCTTGGTACTATCTTTGCAACTTACTTAGTCAAAGACCGGGGGGTTTTAAAATGAAAGATGTTTATTTATTAATAGTATTGGCTCTATTCAGTATATCTTGTACACAACAGGTTATTGAAACCGATGGTAGCTCTGAGTTTGAAAGTCGACTTGCCATACCTGATGGTAATGGCTCTGAAACAGTTTCCACAGATACAGGAACTGTAACACTTAAGCGTGATCAACTGGCAGAATGTAGCCCCATTAAAAGTGATGTAAGTAGTTACAAAGCTATTTTACTTGGCCATATAAAAAATAATAAATATGTAAAAGATCAAATGTATTTAAATATTCTTACGCTTCCTTCAGGAATAACAACGGGAGCAAACTATATTCAGTTTTTTAAAGAGTCTGATACTGATGGTGTTCCAGTGACCGACCCTAACCCTGTTGAATTTAAATTTATGAATTCACTCGGCCAAGAATTAGATACATTCACTACGATTACACAACTTTCTCAAAGCTCAATGCAAACTGCTATCAAGGAAAGTGGCTTAGATGTTTTTTATAAAAATAACTATAATATTGATTACACTCCAGCTCACTTAATGAATCAATATGAAGTGTTGCTAACAGGCATTAATCTAGAATTCGAAAGTATTCGTACAGCATTTTACACGGGGAATGCTCCTGCACCCACTTCTCAAATTGCCACTTTAATACCGCAGTATGCTGCCAACCCTAATACTTACGCCACACTCGGAAAATCTAGTTACCTAGAAGAGCTTCATCCGATGAATAGTCGTAAAAACTCAGGGTTAACAGATGCACAATTCAAACAAGAGCTTGAAGATGAATGTAGAAATTAATTAAACCTAATGAGATGACTCTTGAGTTATCTCATCAGCTTGTAGGTTTTCGCCATTTCTATATCTATCCACTAAGTTTACATCATTAGTTGGGAATGAAAATAAGAGAGCGTGAGTACTTGAGCTTTCATCTTCTTGAGTGATTGAAAGATAGTAAACTTCTTCGTCATCATCTAAATGGAATTGTTTAATAAATGTTACTAAAACATTGCCTGCCGAGTTATTTGAGCGCCATATTTCGTCAGCCTGCTCAATACTTTCTTCTCTGAAACCAGCATAATCTAAAAAGTACTCCTCTTTAATATCATCATCACTTCTTAGCTTTAACATCGCTTCATAAAGACCGCGTGAAAGGGTGTCCTCTTCTGTAAGAGAATCTCCTTCAATAGCCCCTAAGATAGCGTCAGACTCACGGTCATAAATGAGCTGACCTTTACGGTACTTATCGACTAAACCCTCATCAGTGGTTGGAAAGTGCAAATATACAAAGCTCGGTATATCATCAGTTAGGTAAGCCAAAGCAATATGGTAATAATCACCTTCTTTGAGGTATTTAATAAATATGGCTAAGTTTTTTTGCTTAGTTGATTCTAGATCTTCCCAAACCTCATCTGGGTACTCAATTAACATGTCTAAGTTTTTTTCGTATTTAATAAACTCTTTTTCAGCAATATCTTTAGGTGTCCTTAAACTAAATAATTCCTTTTCTAAAGCCTTGATATCATCGGCAAAAAAATCATATAGCTCTATTTCACTTTTAAAGACAAGACCTTTGTCTTTATCTATGATGATTTCAGTATTTTTTTCAGCCATTTTAACCCCAACTTATGTATAGCTATAATCTTAATTTGGACGACATATCATGTCAACTAAAGCAGTTTTAACTTGCCTAAAATGCCCTTAATCACTGACAATAATAGATAGGGAATGGAGTCTTATTTTAATATTCGTCAGGATGATGTAAATGCAAATAGATGATCGTAGTCTAGATAAAATTAAAGTGTTACTTACTCAATCAATGAGAGGCCTTCACCTACTATACGATAACACTACCATTGCTAAAATCTTACATACTCCTACTGAAGAATTAGATTTTTTTAACTTTGAAAATATGGATAAAATCCAAGAAATTTTTTCTGAGTTCATAACCAAAGACACCTTTGAAGCTAAACAAGCATTCATAAATACTTTAGATCCTGATAGTTATGAAATTTTATTACGAACTTACTTTCATATTGTTGAAAGCACACTACTGACTGCAACCAATTATAAACACTGATACTAAGGAGCATATATGTCTAATGATATTCACTCTAAGACATTGCGCCAACAGTTCACTGATCATAAAAACGAACAGATCAAACGCCAAGACGACCTCATCAAACGTAAAGAAGAACAGATCCAGAACATTGGCAAAAAATACGATGTAAAAGCCCGTGAAGCCAAAGAGTTTGAGCGTGCAGCTATTAGCCATATAAAAAAAAATAGTCACGAAAATATCGAAATTGAAAATAAAAAAGCTCAATACGCCATTTCTAAACTACGCGATAACCATCAAAAGACTTATGAACATGTACAGAAAAAAGGGGAACAGCGAATTACTGAATTAGCTGGGCAGCTTGAACAAAAAAAACGACACTACGTAAATGAAATTAATAAACTAGATAACTATTATAAAAGTGAAGGGCAAAAGATTCACTCCAAACACCTAGGCGAACTTCAAAGCAGACAAGATTATAACGAAACCATGTATAAAAAAGCAGAGGACCAAGCCTTAAGGTCCATTGAGTTACGTGAACAAGATATTGTTAGAAACTTTATTGATAACCCCACTATTCCGGGCGACTCCTTTTATCAGTTAAGTGGTTATGAGTCTGAACTTATGGAAGATCCTGAGTTTTATACACTTACTTTAAAAATGCCTGAGCATGAACAAAAAAATGTAAACGTTGTGGTTAAACAAAAACAAATTACTGTTTCAGCCCAAAGAGCTCACAACAAAAAACACGAAGGTTATGGTAGAAAAGTAGAAACTCACAACTACCAAAGTACTAGAGATGTGATTGCTCTTGAAAGACCAGTTAAAACCGACTACCAGCATCGGTCATATGATAAACAGCAGCAGATGCTGATAATACAAATTCGTAAAGCTTAAGTAGCTCTCAGTCATATCTATGTAGCCTGTCATCCTGAATGCATGCGAAGAGTCTATACACACTAATACAATACTAGGGTTGCAGATACTTCATATGCATTCAGGATGACAGTGATTTAGATATTAAAAAACTGGAGTTATACTTATGCTTTTTGAGTCCAATTAAAACGATAAATCATTAAACTCGGTATATATAACATCAATTACTTCTAAGATAACAAGGTCGTTATATCCTTTATGTACTTTAACTCCGATTTTTCCAGTACCACCAATAGCTAAAGGCTCATTTTTTAGCTCAAAAAATAAAACTTCAGCTATTTTTTTATCAAAGAAATACTTTAACAAAAGTTCAGTAGTCTTCACTTCCACTATTTGATCAAAGTCAGGTTTTGCATTTACCAAGTGAGCTAAGTATTGTTAATAATAGTTTTTTCATTTCTTCCTCCTTAGCTCGTAGTAAGTGAAACTTACGTTAGAGCGATATACATTAATTTTTAACTTGTAGCGCTCTGTCCCCAATGGACAGTGCGATGCCAGTTAAAGTTCCTTATTTCTATTAGCTCGTAGTAAGTGAAACTTACGTTAGAGCGATCAAAACATTATCCTCCCCCCATATTTCTCACTTAAAGATATATAAGTAAAATTAATTAAAATGATTGTAATATTAGTTTTTCTAATTAAGTGCCAGCCTACTTTTGGGACTTACTTAAATTTGATATTGGCAGTTAGAATTAAAAGTGCCCCAGCCAAGAAGCTAATACCTAGCTTTTCAGGCCATATCAATGACGAATACAGCACTGATAAAACAGGCTCTAGGGTCATTATCAGCCCTACTGACAGCACCGGGACTTTTTTATTACCAAGGTAAAACAACATATTTGGAATTAGACCTACAAAAATGGAGTAGCCAACGATTAGAGTTAAGTGCTTAGTGCTTTCAAGCCAAACAAGTGCATTTTGCCACTCACTTATTAAACTACCTTTTAAAGTTAAAACAAGAATAACTAATGAAAAAGCATCGCAAAAAAATGATAGAGTAACAGAGCTAATATTATTTTTACTCAAGTAGTTCGACAAGCCAATCCATGATGCCATAAATACACTGGCTATAATTGGGGCAGACACTGCTGTCAGGCTGGACTCTCCAAAGACATTAACCCCACCAATACATATTAAGTATATACCTAATATGCCGCAAACCACTTTAAGAATATTTATATAAGTGGATTTACTTTTTTTATTAGCAAATAAACCTGCAACAATAATCCAAATGGGATAGGAAAACACCAGGAAAGTTACAACGCCTGGGTTAAGCCCCAAACTAATTGCTTTAAACTCAAAAAACTGTACCCCAGCACCAAACCCACCTAAACAAAAAAGTAAAAATAATTTCTTATAGTTCAGATTTAGTTTTTTTTGTGTAACCAGAAATGGCAATAATATTACTAAGCGAATGATAATATATAATACACAGAAGTAACTCAGGCTTATACCTGTATCTAGAATAATTTTACTGGCAGGATGGACCAAACCAAATAATAATACGGCAACAATCAAATACAACATCTAAGCCCTTTATTAACTCGCCAAGAACTAAGTTAATAAACTTATATATAATCAAGACATATCAACAAGGATAATTAATTGATTTAATCAGTCCATCTTTTAAATTAATGGGTAGTTTATTTTTTAATGATATTTTTGATTTCTTTATTTAGGTAACTCATTTGCCCTAGAAGCTCTTCTAACTCTGATAAGTTAGACTTAAGATCAACAAAAATGCCTGAGTTTTGCTCTAGGCTTGGGATTTCATAGTTCTTATATTTTATAGGCTCTAAATCAGAAGACCCACCAAAGAAACTCACTCTCTTAGGTAGTACATTTGATATAAAAAATCTTCTTTTAGATGAATTCAATTTTTTCTCCTGATACATAAACTCTACAGATTAATTTAAACATTAAAACTTAAATAAACTTAAAGCTATTTTTTTTTCATTTAATGGTTCCATTTTGTAACTTCTTTAGTGGTCATGAACTGTGTACTCGCATGCAAGCGAGTTCACATCTACTGACTTAATATCTGTTTCAATATTATTATTTACATCAACTGAGTAACCGCGACGTTGGCTAAAGCCTAGCTTAGGCCTCATAACACTATCTATATCGTCATTATGGGATAAACCTAACACATGCCCAAACTCATGAACCATTAAGCTTGTGAAATCAACCAAAGCTCCCTGTAGGTTGTCGTCTAAAGTTGCGTAGTTAAAAGTCTCGGCATTAACTTTAATGTCAGCCTCATATATATTATTTTTAGACCAATTGATTGTGGTTCTAGCTTGCTCACTCATGCTATCAGAGTCCCACTTCTCTAGCCAAGTAACTACATTGAAGCCATCTCGTTTTGGCTTAGCGCTACCGCCGGCATTAAAGGATACAATTTGAAGTAACTGAACTGGAGATCTGTCATTCCAGTGCTTAACAGCAAGCTCTAGATCATTGTGATATTCGGCCGGAACAGATTCATGAATGTATATTTTCACTGGCAAGCTAGTTGTTGACCATGAAACTCTCTGTTTTTCAGAGTTTTGTACAAAGTTACATGAGTTTTCAGGGGCTTGCTTTCCACAAGCCTGAAGTACTAGCCCAATTATTAATATCAACGTGGTTCTTATTAGTATGTTAATCACAATATGTGTCTCCTATTCACCTCTTTAATAGGCAAGCTTTGGACCAACAATGGGAATTAACAATTCTTGTAATATACTGAATTTATTACACTATTTAGCTGTCATAAGTATAACTTTTGGGTGACAATCTGGGGCAGTATTCAGAATTAATTTCACGGTATAACATTAAGCTCACTGGCACTATAAATATCAACTTAAGTTATTGATATTACTTAGCTTATATTTTGTGTCTAGTTTCCTAACATGCAATTTTAAAAGTGTCTCATAATATGTCACGTACATAATTTTTGTATAAAATTTGGTTTTACCCTTAACTTAATTTAGTAAATACATATACTTAGAGCTCCCATAAGCTTTTCTTAACTAAGGTTTTAAGCCTAAATTTTGGCTACTTTATGACACCTAGACTTTCTTATGGGTCATATTAGAAAAAACCAATTTTGCCTTAATTTTGAGCTCACAGGCCATAGCGACACCAAAAAACTGGCCCTTTTATTGCCTTATAGTACAGTAACAACCGAGCTTCTGCCGTAACCATGGCGACCTAAACAGCTCTAAACACTTCATCTGATAAAGAAATCAGTCTGCCGGGATGGGAGCCAAGAGCTCCCGGAACCACCTTTTTTTGTTTCTTCGCAATTTAGTAGTATGCGCCAAAACCCTCAATGCGATTTTAATCATCACATGCTCAGACATGCGCCAGCCACCCCGAGTCGCTTCGCGAACTCAAGGCGTCAATGCAACTGCGCGTGTGATAATTAAAACCACATTGAAGGTTTAGAATATAAGTACTTTTATAATTTGAACTTTTCAACAAATCGTAAAAAAGATTTAAAGTTCTAGATGTGGGGAGTTTTCGCTCAGTAGCTAAAATTTTTAAACTTAGAGCTTTATTCTGTTGCCCACGCGCAGTTGCATTGACGCCTTGAGTTCGCGAAGCGACTCGGGGTGGCTGGCGCATGTTTGAGCATGGGTAATAGAATGAAGCTCTAAGTTTAAAAGTGTTTAGCAACAAAACTTACGATTGCTGGTCTTCAAGTACCCTTCCACCTAAGTTTCCGTACCTGTGGTAAGAGTGCGAAATTGATTGCTCTTCAAAAAAGTTCAATAACTCAATTCGCCCCGACATAAGGGGTTTAGACCTAACAATATATTTTAACTCATTAGCAGCTTCTTTATATATGTAATCCGAAATATTATTTTCATTAGAAAACATAACTCTATCTATTGAAGAAAAACACTTCACAAAGGAGGCCTCACTCTCACGCTTAATTAAATCGTCAACAGTAAGTATCTTTGAAGCATACCTAAAAATAAAGTCTGATACCGCATTATTCATATTCTCTTCTAAGCTGACATGAACATTAACCTTACATACTTTAGCTGCAAGTACCCTACTCATAGAATCAAACAAGCTATCTTCTTTACAAATTCTAATGGCTACCTTATTAAGCTTTAAATATTTAAAAATATTATCTTCGCCGCGAAGATTAAAAAAGTCTCTTTCTTTCTTGTACTCATCAAACATACTTTGTGAATACCCTTGAAGGGCATCACGTAACTTCTCTATATCTTCTTTAAATTCAGAGTACCTTCCCTCTGAGTCCCAGCGCTTCGCTAACTTTACAAGTTTACTATTTTTAAACTCATCTACCCAGGGGGCTCTTGTTTCCTCTATATCCATAAATTGAGTGACATAGTTATATGCACCAGCTTTGCGCCCTGAACCTATGGCTGATTTTCCAAGGCCACCAAATGGCTGCCTTAGAACAATAGCTCCGGTTGTTGACCTATTAATATATAAGTTGCCAGCTTTAATATTATTTCTCCAGTAAGTGGTTTCACGCTCATCTAGTGACTCAATTCCGGAGGTTAAGCCATAACCCGTTTGATTAACCAACTCTACGGCATGCTTTAAGTCATCAGCGCGCATTACAGACAATACCGGGCCAAATAACTCATTCATATGACAGAAGCTTCCCGGCTGAACTCCCCACCTTATTGATGGCTTTAGCATATACTCATTACCATCAACGAACTCGGGCTTTAATACCCAACTCTCGCCTTCGTCTAAATTTTCAATTGCTCGCTTTAAAGCTCCACTTGGTTTTGCAGCTAGAGTTCCAATTTTATTTTTAAAGTCCCAAACAGAACCGACTGTCATGCTTGCTGCTGCATCAACGAGAGCTTCTTGAAACTTACGATCAAAATAAACTTCATTTTCTAAAATTAAAAGTGATGTGGCCGAGCACTTTTGACCACTATTAGAAAATGCCGAATGAATCACATTTTTAATTGCTTGGTCACGGTCTGCCATAGCTGTAACTATTGTTGCATCTTTACCACCAGTTTCAGCAGACAATTGCAAGCTAGGCCTAGCTTCAAGCATTCTCTTAGCTGTGTTTTCACCACCAGTTAAAATAACATAATCAATTTTTTCATTTTTTATTAAATGCTCACCTGCCATTGAACCCGGGCAAGGTACAAACTGTAAAGTATTTTTACTTACTCCTGCAGCCCAAAAGCATTTACACATTTCATAGGCACAGAGCACAGCATCTGATGCTGGCTTAATAATTACAGTATTACCTGCAGCAAGGGATGCCGCCACACCACCCAAAGGTATTGCAATGGGAAAATTCCAAGGAGGTACAACTAAACCAACCCCCTTTCCTTTGAGGGTCAAATTTTTGTGATCCTCAAAATACCTAGTGCTGTGAGGGTAGAACTCTAAAAAGTCTACGGCCTCACTCACTTCAACGTCAGTTTCCGTAAAAACTTTACCCACTTCTGCTGCTGCCACACCAATTAGGTCACCACGGTGCTTTCTTACTTCAATGGCAGCTCTTGATAAAATTTCATGACGATCATTTATTGACAATTGTCGCCAGCCGTCAAGATCTTCTGAGGCAATATCAACTGCTTTTTTTAAGTCCTCAACACTGGATTTAGTGTAGGCACCACAAATAATGTTTTCTTTCAGTTGAGACTTATCAATACAATTTTCAACTTCACGGTCCGAATATAAATCCTCACCGCCGACA
>Ga0079203_1000462_pt1 | contig 33213 bp, 20 predicted proteins | sample PorBlaMBantryBay_FD_68602 | JGI IMG/M metagenome (GOLD analysis project Ga0079203, IMG submission 68602) | Marine algae microbial communities from Bantry Bay - Bantry Bay, Ireland | ecosystem: Host-associated > Algae > Red algae > Blade | place: Bantry Bay, Ireland
ACTATTTCTAGTTTCTCTGCTTTGGTGTACCTTTTTTGTTCTTTTGACATTTGACAAGTTTTAAGTGTAATGATAATAATTTTTAACTTATCTTAGTGTCCGGTATGGTGAGGAACTCCATAATAGCCCAAACCAAAAAAAAAGTACATAATGCAAATATCAATATTTTCCAAATTAAAAATTGTAATATTATTCTTTGCCATGCTTGAAGATAATTGGATAATAGAAATGGTTGTAAAAAGAAACCAACAACCTACTAATAATTAGACAAATATATGGTATATGACACTACTCACCATTTATAACAGTTTTTTTCTTTCTTGAATTTATCTTATTGATAATTAATTGAGCTATGCCAAAAATTACTAAGACCAGAAGGAGTCCCATATTGGTCAATAAATTTATAAGATAACTACCAGGAGAATAATTAAAAGTGTAATTTTCTTGGTAAAACTTCAAAATAAAAAAGTTCCATGCCCCAAAAAATAAAATCAAAAGAAATAAGCCAATCCATTCTTTAATATTTATTTTGTGGAGTTTTAGGTAAAAAATGTCTAATAAAACGAAGACAAATAATATTGAGAATAAGGCAATAAAATAATACTCATCAGAGATTACACTATTTCCAAAATTAATATTCAACAATATTATTGTAAAAAACAAAAATGGAAACGCGCTAACAATTCTATTATTTTTCTTTAGAAAAAACATTCTATTTTCCCCCGACGGATGATACTTATCTGCATTTTGTTTGAGTTCAGGAATATATCCATTTGATTCAATCATTGCATACTGGTCAGCCAAGAACTCTTTAATAAAAGAAAACCATTTTGTGATTTTTCTGAATGAAAATTGTAATAAAAAAATCATTACAATTGGCATTACTATGTAAGAAATCAAGACTACAATTTGAGACGTATCTAAATCAGGAAAAACCTCTGATGGCTCTTCAATCCATGGAGAAAAAATTTGAAACATACCGATAAAAAATGTAAAAAACCATAGGAAAATGAAAAAAATTGGAAGAAAAAACATTTTCAGATTTATTAAGAAGTTTTTCAATATCGAATCTCGAAATTTAAGATGTCTAAGTTCATGATTAAGGATAAATTTTTTCTTTTCATAAGGACTAAAAAAATAATCTGTCCCCAATACTATTCTATTGACTAAGAAACCATAAGAAAAAGTGTGTTTGGATACATACCATTTTATTTTACCTACTCCTGTTATTAAAGGAATTTGGGATGCGATTATTGATTCATCAACATGCTTTACTTTTGATTTAATATTTGACCACCCTTTTACAAATATTAAAATTAGGATAATGGCAATTGGTAACAATGAAAACATATAAGAAATTTCATTGAATCTTTTTTTTATAGCTTCTTGGTCTAGTACAGCTTCATGAAGCCCGTTGATGTAATCTAGCGTATGTGTTTCTTCATTATAGTATTCTCCTTCATGTTTTTTTTGTACCATATCAATTGCAGCCATTTCTTTTAACACCTCACTGGCAAATGAATTTATCAATCCTTCTTTTATTGTGAAAAATAAAAACAGGGTTGGGATCAGAATCGTAAATAGCGATACTGAAAAATTTCCGATAAAATTCCGCCTTAAAGTTGGTTTGTTCATTTTATCATTGGTTTGTTTTTTCGTAACGAATTATGATATACCGGACACAATCCAATCTCCATTTTCGCTTTATGTCCAATTATTAATTTAGGAAGAACACTTAATAGTCTTAAATATACTATTTTATTTGAATATTACCTAGCCTGATAAGTATTATAATCCTTTGGTAGTTGATACAATGAACGGATTAGGGTATCAACACTCAAGAAAGAATAACAGATAATGTTTGCTAACGTATCCCATCATCTCATTCTAAAACTCCCAATATCTCCTCCAGCCGCGTTTTGACCAATTCCCACGTACCCTCAAAAACATCAATCAATTTTTCATGATTGTCTGCGACTCCAACAAACAACGTCTGGTTAATAATTTGTAGTTGATGAGAGTGGATAGAAATACATTTACCATCTGTTAGATCATCTTAAATTTCTATCACACTCGATAATAACTTTTCAGAAAGAGATATTCGAATGATAAAAGTCAAACAAAAAATGTCCGACTCTTTTAGAAGCCTTAACGGAGCCAATATTTTTACTAGAATACGAAGCTTTATCGGCACTGTTCGTAAATAGAGAATCAATGTCTTTGATGCATTGGATAATCTGTTTATGGAAAGTTCTAAAACTTTATTCCTGAACCAGCTCTCATTTGGGGTGAACAGTTACAAATAAAGGAAAAAAGTATTTATTAAAACAAGACTTTACAAAACAATGAGTGAATCAAGACTGAAAATCGTCCGAAAGAAAAGGGGAATGACGCAAAAAGCAGCAGCCAGGCTCCTAGGCATCACTCCGCAAGTCTGGAACATCACGGAACTGGGGAAAACGAAAATGCACCGTAAGAACCTGAAAAAGGTGGGGGAGGAATTTAAAGTGGGTTTCTCTTGGCTGGTGACAGGGAAGGGGAATGAGACGATGGCGATGCCGGAGGATATTGGGGCTGGGAGGTTTGTTCGGATTCGGAGCGCGCGGGAGATGCTTACGGGGGAGCGGAGTGAAGAGTCGCGGCATGTGTTTCTGCCGAGACTGGAGGTAAAGGATACACTTTACTCAAGAATATCTTTTAGGTGAATAAGGTGTGGGGAATTCCTTTTTTGAATCCTTTGTAGGCTTATTTTCTCTGAAAACATATGTATCTATCTGAAATATAAGGCTATGTTCGAGATTAGAAGAGAGGCGCTGAATAGTCATTTGAAATTACCTTGTTGAATTGCATTAGATACCAGTAATTTTATTAACTTTACTAGTGATGGAAGAGTGGGGGCAAAGTATCATAAAACCCTAAGAGGAGCTGAAGGTAGCTCAGCTACACTTCTCCATGGGTTACTTTACTTGGCAGTATTGTTTTGTATAAGAGTTGAAAATTTACTTTAAAGGAAGAACTTAAGAAAAGTCAGGGAGGGAAGAATTGTAACGTGTTCCAAATCAGAATTATGTATATATCAAACGTATCAACTTTTATGTACATAAACTATTAATGTTGGTTGATTTTTTTTTAGTTTTACAAAAACGATCTTGGACGACTGACAAACTAAATTTATTTTGTTCACAGTTTATTAAAAGGTATGTCCTCAAGAACTAATTTATGTATGAACAAGAGTATCATTCAAATTGATCTTAATAATTTCTATCCAACACCTGAAGTAATTGGAGAGTTTACACTTAATAAAGTTATCGAAAAAGGTTTTTTTATCGAAAAAGAAGTAAACTGCTTCTATGAGGTAATTGAAATAATTAATTTAGTTATTCCTCCTAGTTTACCTGTTGATAATCCCAATGATTTTATAACAATAAAAAGCCCAAGGTTAGGGTTGCATTCTTCAAGAATGCAGGCCAATATCCCCATTCACACCAATGGAATCAAGTTTTTGATTGAAGCAAATATTGATAAAATCCAAAATGTAATTTTAGGGATTACTAATGATAAAGAAGATACTCAGGAGATACCCATTAGTTTTACACTAAGACAACAATGTGCTAAGTATAAAATCTACGACGAGAAGGAGTATGCGTTTAAAATATTGGTCAAGCCAGCGAAAGCTAAATTAGTTATTGACTATAAGCCGCTTCTTGATCAAATTGAATATGAAGAAGCTAAGAATTTCCATATTGGCGATTTATCATTTTCTTTTAAAAGGACTCTCGGCTATTTTTATCATGAAAGTTTTCGTGTAAACATGAGTATAGAGGAAGGTGTAGACAGAAAGATCATAGAAGTTGACCTGAATAATATTCGAGAGCGACTTATGTCTGAATCTTCTTTAAACGTACCTGTTTACTGTAGAACGAAATACTTGCCTGATTTTTCTGAGGAAATGATAATTACTGTTAAAATAAATGCGGAAGATCCGATTACCTCTTATGCTGAAACAGAGTTTAATATTGAAGTCTTGCCTGACTCTACCAAGACGGAATTGCTGGTAGAAATTTTGGATGAAGATGTGTTGAAAAATGGGGCCAGCTATCAGTTTAAGAATAATAGACGTTGGCTGGGCGCGACACAGAAAAGTAAGATGACTTGTTTTGAATTGCTTGCCTCCAATCTGGCTGAGTCAGGGAGTGGTCTGATTAAAATACGCAGTCTGGAAGTCAAGGTTGATTATGATAAAAGTAAAATAAAATTAGCTGATGGAATTGATCAAGTTTTTGAGCTTGAGAAAGATGAAACGTTTGAACTAGAGAATAAGAAGCAATCGGTTAAAAAGATAGCCAGACTAATGTTTAGGCACAGTCATATTGAAGAAATAAAAGCGAAAGTTTTGCCAGTAAAAGTACCGGTAAGTTTTGAATACTGTTTTGCTGAAAAAACGCTTTTGGATCAACAAATGATAGAGGAATTATCGTTTTGTATTAAATGCTATCGTGAGGAAACATATTATGCGGTACTAAAAGCAGAAACAGATACAATTTGCCCAAACTGTGGTAGCGGTAAATCAGGTTTTCACCGAGCTAAAGCTCGGCATAAGGAATTCAAAGAGGTATACCCTAGTTTTTTGAATGATAAAACCAACAACTTTGAAAGCCAGTATGACTGGGTTCCTTTCAATGCCAGTATCTCTTTTAATTTGGAACATTATACAGGTAACTCATGGCTTGCAATTGATTTTGGTACTTCTGCCTCTGTGGTAGCTTTGGCTGATGCTGACCTTTTGCAAAGAGGAAATGATGACGCTATTTTGGTTAATATGAATAAGTCCTTGCTGAAATTGTATGGACAAAAATTTGAAGAATATAGTTTTAGTGAAGATAGAAACAGTAGTATTATCTCTTCCGAGATTTTATTTCGTAGCACAAATGACGATGAGAATAAATCATTTTTAGACAGCAAACATTATCATGAAGATGTTGTACAGATTTCTCCTCCAAAAGAAATACTGATTGAAAACTCTCATTTCAGTGTACCTTACCTTAAGTCACTGATTGGATTTGATGCAATTCCTGATATAAATGGTTCTTACAAAAAATTAAAATATTATATCAATGATCAACAGCCATTGCCCTATACCTTTGGTGACCGTCCTCTTAGCGTAAAAGAAGTTTTGAAAAATGTTTATAATTCATTTTTGCGAGACTTTATCAAACCACAGGTAGCTGAAATAGAGGGAAGTGTTGGAGTGAAAGACAAGATCATTTTTACAGTACCAAATACCTTTACTCCCAAGCAGGTTGAAAATATAAAAAACATTATAGATACTCATTTTGATCACTTTAAATCTGATAGCATTGCTTTTATTAGCGAATCAGATGCAGTGGCTTGTGAGTATATTTCCAACTGGCATAAGCATAACTCAGTACGAACAGATAAAGAAACAATCAGAGGAAACGACGAATACATTATTGTTTATGATGTAGGAGCAGGTACGACTGATTTGACTTTATTTAAAATTTCTGGATTGAATAACAACAAAGAGCGGGAATTGATAGTACTGGGGAAATTAGGAAAAGGGACTGCCGGTAATTATTTAGATTATGTCATTGCATCTGTTATAGACAGCATAAATGAAAATGCTGAAAAAATGACAAGACAGGAGGGATTCAATTCGCTTGCACATAGTAATAAGAATTTTATTAAAAACTTTGTTAAACCTAATTTGCACAGACTAGATATTCAGTTTTATATTTTGCCTGATGGTAGCTTGTCGGAGCAAGCTAATGCTGAAGCGCAGGAAGTTTATGTAGGACAGGTTATTGAACATAAATTAATGGAACAATACTTAAATGAAAATAGTACTGAAATAATAGATCAATTTTTTAATTTATTTGCAGGAACTGACCCACATGTTTCTGCTGAACTTAAGAAATCAAAACTACATACTATTATTTTTAGTGGAAGGGGAGTACTTTTTGAAAAACTTAGAACTAGTTTTGAAGATGCAGTTCGTCTTTTTGTCTCTGATGAATATCAACCTTATGTGATTTTTAATAATGATTCAGAACAACTAAAAAGTGTGGTGGTCAAAGGAGCACTTAATTATGCTTTAGAGTTCAAAAATGAAGACTTATCTGCCATAAAAATGCGCAGCAAAAATTTAATGGCTCGCTATGGATTTTTATACAAAAACCACAATGGACTTTGGGAGTTTTTGGAAGTGCTCAATCCTTCCACAGATTCTTTAAACTCTTTGCCGCATAAAGTTTTTGGACTGAGTGTATATGAATATGATACTGATCAAGTTAATGCCTTGGGGGAGGGATTTACTGAAATGACTATAGATCTAAGTTATACCAGTCTTGGATACTTTGTACAGAGTTACTCTAAAGATACCGCTAAAGATTTTAACGACAGGAATTGTGATTACATCACGGTTATGTATACTTTTTCAAGAGACAATATCGCCAACAAAAATAATGTTAGCCAGATTCCTGTTCGGGTACAGATTGACGAAAAGAATCAAATGTCAGTTTCCATTGGCAGAGAAGAAAAAGATTCGAGAGCGCCGCTAAAAATCGATTTAGAAACAAATGACACCTTCAAAAAATCACTATGGCCTTATGTGTAAAATCATAACTACCTTCTTGCTAATTATTGGTCTATTTACTTGTTCTATAGCCCAGCCTCTTTTATTAAAAAAGGGTAAAGATGTTTCTATGAAGTATACTAGTACTACCAATGTTTTGGTTGATCTCAAAAAAGGTATTGAAACGGAAGAAAAAGAAATATACCTAATGGCAGGATTTGCCAATAGGTCAGCTACAAAAAAGCAAGTTACATTCTCTTTAAAAAGTGATGATCCGTGTAAGCTATATTATGTTGGAAAACCAAAAAATGAAAATACTTTTTCAGATGTGATCTCTCGCAATCTGGAGTTGATCAAAATTGAGTTTTTGGAAGATGAACTTACAAGTACTATTTTATTGCAGGTAGGTGCCAACCCCAATGATATAGTAGAGGTACCTTTGAAGTATATATCTAAAGCGGCTAAAGAAATTGCTGCAAATGAGAAAGCCGCTAAGCTTGAGAAATCAGCTCCAGCTCCTCCAGTTGAAGTTGACGAAGCAGCGATTACAGAAACGCCTGTTAATCCAAGCTCAGTTGCAGAAATAAAAGAGGAGAATAATTTGCTACAATATCTCTTAACAGGACTAGGTGCTTTGATTACCCTTGGATTGGGTTTTTGGTTGGGAAAAAGAAAAGGTGGGAATGATGAAGAAATAGTAGATCAACCAAAAGAAGTAAACATCCCCAAGGAAAAGAGTGAATCCATTCAACTAAACCTCCTCAATTCTTTAATAGAACCAAAAGCAGCAACTGAGAACTATTCTTTCAAAATAAATGATAAAATAAAAGAAGTGCAGAGTCACTTTGCCTTAGATTCTAATCGACTTAAGGAGAAAGAAAAAGATTATGAAAATATCAACAATAAGCTAGAACAATTTGAAATAGAAAAAAGACATTTGAATTCAAATGTTCAACAACTAAAAAATAAACTGGAAGAAGCTGAAAAGCTAATAAAAAATATGGACTATCCTGATTACTATCTTTATTTCAATCAGAGCCTAACCAGTATATTCGAAGACTTAGAAAAAGCGAGATTGAATTTGAATCCAGACTCACATTTCAAAGAGTTGTTTGATAAAATATTAAAGTATGATAATACGAATGCTTCCCATCCGCTGTTAGGTTTTTCTAAAAAAGATAATTATGTGTTAAAAGCTTTGAAAATTGACTCTTCCGCAGAACTTAGTTCATTAAGTGTGGATGGGTTTTTTGACAAATTTATCTTGTGGCATTGTGGAAATCTAATTAATAACCTATCTAAACTTTATGCTTTTACTCAGGCAAAAGATCAGCCACTTGATTTTTCCAGTCTTCTAAAAAAGGATGGAGTAAAGTTGGAGCATGTTGATACTGCTTTTAGCGAACTTTCTAATTTGCTCGAAACACAGTTTAATAAATCTATTGAAGTACCTACTATTGGTCTGCCTTTTTCAGATAAGGATATGTTTGAAAAAGTAGATTATTCTTTTGTAAAAGCCAAATTCTTTGATTTACTGCCTGGCTTGGAATCAGGAACTGTCTATGATTTTAATAAGGTCGCTTTAATTGATAAACAAGATTCTAGGGTTATTCAAAAAGCTAAGGTAGGAGTAAAGGTTTGACTTCTGGCTTATTTTGTAGCAAGTATAAACGTAATTATTTTATCAATACTAAATTTCATGTAATCCCAAACAGATCCACCAGCAGCAGTATTAATAAGAAACTTCATGAGCTGGGTAAAGGGAATATCCTGATTCCTGTTTTTGTACAAGTAATCATTCAACACATTAATTTGTTGTTCAAGTAACATAATATCATTTGAAGTCCTTAAAGCAAAATGCTCTATATTACTCGCTCTGATATTAAACTCCTTCAAAATTCTATATTCATTTGCTTTAGCTAATTCAATTAACTCTTGTAAACTTAGTTTGTTGGCATTCATTTCTGAATGAAATTGTCCAGCTGACATTGCATTTGGGTAATTGATGGAGTCGTGTTGAAAAGGACTCCCATTGATAGTTATATTTCTCAGGTTTCTCGTTTCTGTTTCATAAAAATTCTCATCGAAATCTTTCCTGAAATCAGAGGGTTTTAATGAAATGAAAGTGATTTCTTTTTGAATGTCTTTGGCATATTCATAAAACATTATATCGTTATGAGTTATTTCTCTTGCAAAGTTTTGACAATTTAATTCTACCACGAATGGAAACTCCAAACGTCCTTCTAGTTGATTATAATAACCAAGGTTTTGGACATTAGCTACTTTTCTATTTTTGCAAAAACTACAAGGGTTGTAGATGTCAAAGATAGTACTGAGAATATGCGATTCATTAATTTGGTGATTAACACATTCAAAACGTGGAAGACTTTTTAAAGAATTCATTTTAAGACAACAATTAGTTATTCAAAAGTGATCCCAGAATCATTACCCTTGCTTTGAGACGATGATTCTATATCATAAAATTCAATCTCAGGAGTAGGCCTGTTTTTTCCTGCTTTCATTATGACTTCTTCCTTCTGTTGTTGTTTATGTTTAGAGCTATTAAATCGCATAGATGTAATACTCTTATCTCCCAGTTTAATTATGTCATGATTATTTAAAGCTGTTTTATTTTTTATCGTTTTCCCATTTATAATAGTATGTCCTTTTGGGTTAATAAAGACTTTACCATTTTCGTAAGTTAGGGTAGCGTGTTTTGCCAAAACTTCAGGGTCCCATTTTATATATACATAAGATCCGGAATCATTACCAATATTTATTTCAGGAATACTTCCCTTTAGCCATTTGCTAATCGGGTTTTTGCGTCGTACATGTGCTGGTGCAATATATTCTAGATGGAAATCCTCAAGAGAACTTACCACCGAATTTAGGATAACACCTAATAAAGCACCGTAAGTGATCAATGCTATTACTTTTGCTATTTGTTTGTTGGGGATAATATTGTTGCTGATAATCAGATAGTAAACAAAGAAACCTATCGCTGAAGCGAGTAGCCCAGCCAGTAAAGCACTTTTAAGTTCAATGCTTGAGCGAATACTCGTCAATGCAGAAATGAGCGTTCCAAACAACAACCAAGAGAATAGATTACTGACAAAACCCAATTGTTGTGTCCAATTGATAAACAGATAGTTGATACCCAGAAATAGTGTAGCACCCACCACAAATCCCAGAAAGGCTCTCAATATTATCCTACCCCAGTTCAACTCTCTGGATTGCCCTTTCTCTTCTACAATCGCGAAGGTCAACCCAATTCCAAAGCCTAAACCAGCTCCTGTATTCATTGCATGTTGATAAGAATCAAAAAAGCCCTGCTCAGAAAACATACGGAAAAAATCTGCAAAAACTTTTTTGTTGACCAACTCAAAAAGGTTATAAAGTAACCAACCAATAGCTCCGCCAAGGGCTCCAAACCAAATCCAGTTTAATCGTTGGGTAATATCGCTACCTTGATTGAAAAAATTACTAGAAGTACTATGTTTAGAAAAACCTTCCGCACAATTTTTCTCGCCACATCTGTCTCCTTTATCCTTCCATGACTGGTAAAGATTTATATGATTACAAACACCTACAACTACCTTATCTTCATCTTTAAATTCCAAAGTTGTGATCGGATCTGTTCTGATAATATCATCTTTTTTGACATGCTTATATTTTCGAACATGCTTTCTTCTAAAAAGAAGATGAGAGATTCCAGGCAATAAAGTGACAAATAAAATAAGTAAACCACCAACGATACTCAGACACCAAGGTAGTATTTGCAAGAAACTTTTATAAGGGACGGGATAGCAATAAGAGACTGTAGTAGAAGATTTCTCGCCATTGATGTAATTGTATCTTGCAATCAGAGGTATTCCTTGATACATGACTTGTAGTGAAAGCGTTCTGGGGTTGCCAAAGTAATCGCAAAAGTCATCAGGATGAACGGACAGTTTTAGATTGTAATATTCTCCTGGTGTACTTTGAAGTACCTTTCCTATATCATCCGGGGTAGCGGCAAATAAGTAACGGTCTTTTGAATTGTGGGAAGCATTTACAATTTTTTTGAGTGCTACTGAATCAACATCATATCCATAGCCAATACAATTGATCATAAAAGAAGAATCCAGGCTTCTGACATCTGATAAAAGATCTGACTCGCTTACAGGAGTTCCTCCCATAGTTGCAAAAGGCTCATTCAATTCTTTGTCTTTGTCATTGCCATAAATATCATTTTGACCATCGGTCAAAAGTATAATGACTTTTCGACCACCGAATAAGCGCCATTCGTTTAGTTTTTCTTGTAGTGAATTATAAAGGTGTGTATCTTTGCCCTTACCTATAGGTTCTACCGTGACAGATCCTACTACAGATGGAAAATTATTTAAATCAACAATTTGAGAAGTCGATGTGGATTCGTTAAAATAGGAGAAGTAAGCGACACTATCAGGAAGGGCATATTTTTTAAGCGCAGACCTTATCGCAGCTTTTGCTTTTATGAATTTAGCACCACGCATACTTCCGCTTTTATCGAGTAGAAATAATAATCGAAATTCTTCATTACCAAAATTGATAATGGAGTTGGGGAGTATAGTCATTTTACCAGTATCATTGGTATCGGTTTGGATCACTTCAGTAGCAGAATAAGCACTTCGATTGGCAGGTAAAAAAGACTTGCCATTTTTTAGACCTTTAATGTAGAGATCAATAAGTTGATCTTTATCATTGACCTCATGATCAATGATTTCAAAACTTGTCTGGGCAGTAGCAATATTTACAAATAAAGCTAATGTTACAGAAATAATTAGTTTTATAAAAGTAGGTTTTAAGACCATAACTTATTGATTTTGTTGAATACTTAAGTGCTTAGTCCAAGTAAAATGCAAATAAAAATAAAAAGCCATTTAATGTAGAAACACTGAGTGAATTACGCCGCATTTTTTTTAATTAACTCAGTTAAGTTTATTTGTTGAATCAGATATTGTTTTAAGCCAATATTTGACATCCTCCCAATGAAACCAATCTGCCTGCTTTTTATCTGTAGTTGTATTGTTGAGACTCTTGTCGTTTTTACGGCTAAAAAAAGCAGTATCAAGATTTCTGGTTTTTGTCTCCACTTCCATCGACACCTGATAAGACTCTTTGAAATATTGATTAACCACAATCTGATCTTTGCCAGAGAGAAACAAACCATGTCCTGGATGGGTATGCATCCAACCCATTAGTTTAAGCTCTGGGTTAGCATCATATGCATCACTTAGTTCCATAAATGCTTCTTGTCCGAATGAAACTTCATACTCTCCATTATTCTCTGGTGTGACGGAGATAAATTTTTCAATCTGGAGATCAAAAGAGCCACTATTTTTAGGATGTACTATACCGAGTAAAAATCCTCCAACTTCAGGAATGGTTTCATCTTTTTGGAAGGCAGTTTTGATAGCATCTTCAATTAAGTAATATGCCTCCAGACAGGCCTCTCTGGACATCCATACAGATTGTACTGCTGTATTCCCCCAGTGTTTGTTTAGATCGAATTGGAAATATTCATCATTAGAAAATGAAGGGAGGGTGGCATTTGATGATTGTACATTTAATGTTGCATTTCCATCTATGTAAAAATCAATATTTGATGGTATGGGTTGGCCTTCTTTTGGATTAGCTGAAGCTTGCCTAACATTGCTAACTGGCGGTGCGCTTAGTATTTTTGACGCTTCTTCACTGAACAAACCTTCTGGGTATTTCTGTAAATAAAGTGTATGATCACCTGTGTTTTTACAGGATTCCCATTCTTTCAATTCTTTCTCTCTAAAAAGCATTTTAACCGCATATTTTCCTTCAGGATATTTTTCTTTATAAATGTTATAGTATTCAAGTGTTTTTCTTTCTTCGGCAGTTTTCCAAATACGATCTTCTTCGCTTAGTTTTCCAGGTATTTTTAAGTCTTTGAGGAAAGGTATTTTATTTCTGAAGTACAAAATAGTGCCTGTAAGTAGTATTCCTGCTAAAATGAAAAAGGAGCCCAGAAGGCTGTCTTCTCCACTGCCATCTGATTTTATAAATATCTCCTTTGATTTAACATTGTAGTTATCTATCGCCTGTAGGTAGAAATTTTGTTGCAAACCTAAGTTATTGATGAGCACTTCTTTCTTTATTGATCGGCCATCAAGATGATGTACCCTATTAGATTTTTTTACAAAAAGGTCAAAAGGACTTTGTCCTCCAGCGATGATTAGTACTCCTTCCTGTTCTGATATTTTTAAGTCTGGATGTTGAGCGTCTAAAGGGTAGGATGTAGCAGCGCCTGAATTGTCGGTTACTTCTATTTCGTAGTCACCTTTTTTAAGGATGGTTAAAGTTATAATTTCATTGTTGAGGTTGAGAACTGCTCCATCATTGTTGATAGGGGTAATTTTATAAGGAGCGTTACCTTTTTTTATTTCAAATGTATAGACTCCTTCGGGACCATTCTGAGTCTTACTCTCAATTCGGAAATCTAAACAGTTCTTACTGGCTTCGCTTCGCGCTTTTTTCGCCTCTTGTCTATATTTTGTATGATGTTTTGTATCTTCTAAATAAGTTTCAAATACTTTTACATTAGCGCAAGGATCGTCTGTTATCGCAGCAAGAGCCTTCTGCCATGCTTTTTCATCTTTTTCTCTGATGTCCTTAATGCTTTTTTTGGCTTTTCCAACCTTTTTTCCTTTCGAGAAATTACTGATGTAAACATTATAAGCTTTTATAGTGTTTGTTGTTTCTGCTGCTGCGAAGGCTTGGCTGTCGGTTTGGGGTTTCTTTATATCAACAACAGGAGGGGGAAGAGGTCTATTTTTGCAGCTATCGAGATGATTTTTATACTTTTCTTTAAGTGGTTGACTTAAATACTCTTTATAATTAGCAGTTTCTCCAAAGTCCTTCACAGTCTTACTGCAAGCACCTGCGGTTAGGATGGATTGATTGAAAAATCTTTTTACTTTATCTATAATAGTATTATTAAGCAATGTCCTTTTTACTGGATTATTCTCATTTTTCATTCGAGTTTCCAGATTTTTGATTTGTGTGAGCATGTCTTGATTGCTTACTTTTTCCTCTATTTCTTTGAGCCATTCGGCATTATTTATTACGGGACTTACCACTTTTAAGGATGCAGCAGCTATCTTAGTAGCATTAACAAGCTTAAACTTCGCTTCTACTGCATAGCCATCTGCTTCTTCTGCTTTTGCTCCAACCTTGGCTGCAATTTCTTTGGTTTCTTTTTTTGCAGCTTCGCCTTTTGCAGCTTTGACTGCTTTCTCAACTTCAGTTACTGCTTGCTCAGCTTTTGAGGCTTCTTTTTCAGCTTCATTGGCTGCCTTTTCTAATTCTTTAACTGCTTCTGTAACCTCATTCGATGCTTTAACCGCTTCGTCTTTTGTTTTTGCACGTAGTGCTTGTTCTTTGCTTTGCTCTACCTTTTTACCAGCTTCGATGGCTTCGTCTAATGCTTTTTTACCTGCGGTACTAGCTTTGGTAGCATTGGTCAATGCATTTTTAGCGTTTTTTATTGATTTGTTAGAGTAACCTACTTTGATGGGGATGGTGACATTTGCTCTTGCTTTTTTATTTTTGCCTCTGATTTTTTCTTCATTAGGCTTGCTGATTTTAAATTCAAGATCTTTGCTGTCTTTAACAAATTTAAATTCAATTGTAATTTCTGAAAGTTTGTCACAACCTGGTTTGAGGTTAAAAATTAGTTCTTTATGACCATCTTGGTAAACCGACATGTCCTTCGTAAAATCTTTTGATTTCTTTATACATTCAGTTGAACTAACCCATTGGCTACTCGGAACTACTAAAAACAGGTCATCAATGCCCTTCTCTCCTTCTCTGGTTCTAAATTCAATACGAACTTTAAATTTATCGTTTTCGTTGATGTTTAAATCAAATTTTTGATTTGATTTATTGGCTTTTCTATAATATTTAACTCCTCCTTTGAGCAAATAATAATGCATACGGACTTCATACTTTACCTTGCCAATCCCAGGGATTTCTATCAACAATTGATAGTCCACAGGAGAAATAGGGCTCCAATCTGAGCCACCATTTTGGCCATAAGCCAAGCCCCCACTTAACAATACCAATATTAAAATGGCCTTACTCATCATAAAGCCAATAGGGTATTTGTGCACCTTTCTCCAGTGCACTTGTTTAATTTTCTCGGCGATCATATCATTTTGATTTAACTTTCAGACAATTTTTTCCCAGTTAATGCTCTCTAAACCTACCAGTCCCATGATTCTATCGACAGATTCTGTAATTTCTATTCTGCGGGCAGCTTTTCTAGAAGTCGAATTCCAGTTTGACAGAGGCCAGTTGTTTTACAAATTTTCCAATTTAGAAAATAAATAGCTGAAACAAAAAGTACGAAAAAGAAGAATATACCTCCAATCTGCCAAGGGTTTAATAAAAATCAATATCAGGCAAAGGTTTGGGTTCATGACCAGGTAATGGATCCAGCAAAAAGGAATTGTCAATAGCCCTACCTGCTTTATAATTTACCAGTCCCTCCTTTTCTGCGTATTCTGTCACCCACTTTGCTACTTCTACATCTTCAGGATAGGGTATTTGCCCTAAAATTGCATGGTAGTTTTTGTATTGAATCATCAGTCCGATAAACTCTACTAATTCATCCAGTTTATATCCAGAAGACATATCGTTAGAGTTGTAACATACATGCCCTTTTGTTGGTCCTGAAAATTTAATGTTAGGATGCCAGATTGGCGTCTCAAAATAGCAAATGGCTGGTGGTTCAGGATACTTAGCTTCTAACTTAATATTGAGGCGGTGATTGGTTTCATACATAGGCGTCTTATCACTATTAATACCTGTTATGCTTTTTACATTGGTATAAAAAACGCTATACTCGTTAGGCAAACCTTTCTTATTATAGTTCAATACCTTAAAACTAATTTTCGAAGTTCGTTGACACATATTATAAAGTGCTTCATAAGAAAGCGCTTTTCTAAGGTCAAACGTCTTTAAAGATTTTAAATCAAATGTTTTTTTCATTTGGACTAGATCTTTTGGTAATTAAATAATATGCTTTAGCTAAGCGTACTTTCAGTTGTGGTCATTATAGTTGTTAACCTGCTACAAATTTTGTGGGAGACATCATAATTTGATTATCTTTTTTTACACCAGCTTCTTTTAGACTTTGATTACCAGCAATCGGTCTTGCTGTTTCTTTACAGCTTAATTCGTATTGCAAAAGTTTACCATCCGAATCTTTACGATCAAGATTCAAATCGGGTTTGTTTAAAACAGCGGTAATTAGTTCATTTCCTAATGTGTCTTCAGGGACTCCTACCATCACTTCCTTACCTGAAGGCAGGATTCTAATTTTTATTTTTATCTTCTCCATATTATCTAAAATTTGATTATTTGCAAAGTAAATTTTTACTAAAAAAGGGATAGCTGTTGAGTTGAAAGCTATCCACATTTGTAAGCCTACACTTAGATAAGCCGATTCTTCATTAGTTTGAAACCTTTTACTTCTTTCTCACTACCTCAATTCAACTCTCAGATTGAACTGAACATTTACTAAAAATGTATTATTCAAAGTTTAAAAAATGCTCATCGCCAGTCAATTCTACGTAAAAATCTTTTCCATCAACTAACAGATAGACGATATGCAAATAGGGAATTCCCAAATCTCTTAAGCTTAATCCTTTGCCTATGAATTCATCATCTATTTCAGATGCTGTTTTTTTGAAGTGCATTACGTCGTTAGATGATTCTTTCAGGCTATCTACAAAATTATCTTCAAGCGCCATACGAGACTTATTTACTATAAAAATTTTACCAGACTCTTCTGACATTAGTTGTATTATAAAATCGTGATCAAGCATAAGCGTAATGTCGTCCGATTTAAAATAGCTTTTTGCCCAATTGATAAAGTCATCGAAGAGCATATCTGCGCTGAGATTTTCAGAAGGGATAATATCAGAATAGGTATCGTTACTTAGGCAATACGCTTCATGTTTGTCATTCAAAATTGTCGTAAACATATCAACAGTTTTACCAAAATATTTGACGCTTTTACCTAGAATACTGTCCTCATGCAGCTGATTTATTTCGTTCATAGATTCTTGTGTCTGGAGTGCTGCTATGATGGATGCATTAATAGGGGTAGTGGGCATCCTGCCTTCACTGGCATATCTTCTATATTTGTCAGGACAGCTATATTTGTCTTGGATAGTTTTGCGATCATCATCGGATAAGTTACATTCAAAACAGGAGTGTCCCTGCTTGTAAGAAGCTACCATGCCTGAACTATCATTTAGGCCACCGTCTATCCAAGATGCATCAACTTTAAAGGCTGATCGGTTAATGCTTTGTCGAGCCAGCAAATTATCGAGACAACTAATGATAGAATCCATTCGTTTGAAAACGCCGAGTCCTACATCAGATAAGATGTCACCGTTGATTACTTTAACCTTTACAAATGGATTAATTTCTTTTAATCGTTTGGCCGCCGTATAGCTTTTCTTTGTGCGGCCGTCACAATCAACAGGTCGGAATAGAACAGAGCGAGATAAATTATGAGCCTCAATGATATCGAAATCAACAATAAGTATCTGGCCTATGTTTAGTAATGCAAGATTTTTTAAAACCTCATTACCCAATGCACCAGCACCTACTACCATTACCTTAGCCTTGGAAATAGCCTCCAAGTCATAACCTTTAATGTAGGTGTAGACCTCTTCTCTTTGTTTTTTAGATTGGTTATTATTTGACATTTGGTTAGTATTTGACATTAGTAATTGTTGGTAAAAGAAGAAAATTTATGTCTTATTTTTCCGTATTTCCTTCCAAATACAAAAATGTAGAGATAAAAAGAATAAAGGCAATAATTAAAATGTTTTGATCTATCCTAACCTTTTTTATCTGATGCAGTATAGATGTTTTTTAGAAGCTGTCTTGAGTAATTCAACTACTTACTTTATTCTCTCATCATCAAATTTTCTACAAGAGCCCATATATTTTGCAAGGTGATTTCTTTCGTGATAAGGTATACCTCTCAGACAGTATTACATCTATTTTTAATCAATTTGATTCTTATCTCTATATTATTCGCATACCTTTTTTCTTCGCACTGTGTTAAAAAATATAGGTAAGCCTCTTAGCTGTCTTTTGTATCAGTAGCATTCCATAGGCTTAAACTTTTTTATTTTGACAATTAGGAGTGAAAATAAAAAAGCCAAAAAAAATTATATTGAAAACCTAATTATTAATAATTGGAGCCATATTAGAGGGCAATTTAAAATAAATATTTCCATTTAGAAAAGACAAGAACTAACGATAAATATATACTTCTAAGTAACTGGGTTAGCTATAATTTAGTATTTCTTTCATCCCTATGATTATGAGTATTGCCTTTATATTTATGCTGGTTAGGTATGGCTAGTTTTGTCTAATTATAAAAGTGAACCACTTATTTTTAGTCAAAAACTAAAGTATTCCAAAAGCGTGTAAGTTTTTATTTGATTTTAAGATCAAAGATTAAGCAAATCTAATGAAAAATATTATAAATACGTTAAAAATATACTATTAATATACTTTTTTTTACTTAAAAATTGGTAAGTTTACTTTTTGCTCTTTTCAACGGACCATTTTATTGAAACAACAATCAACAATACAATTACTTTTTTTAGTTATGTTCTGCATTGCAGTAGCATCTGTATCATATGCTCAAAGTGAAGGTTCAAGCTCTTTTACAAACAATCAAATTCTACCTCCTATTGATACCAGTACTATTGACCTTGGGCAAATTCCATTTTTTGAATTCATTAGGAATAGACATTGTCTGGGAATCACTTATACGATTAACGGTGATATTGTTTTTCCTCAAAATTATTCTTTAAAAGTAAGAGGAATGCCAGTGGGTATTAGCTGTGCGATTGATTCGACTGGGAACTCGTTTCAAGTTTGCTTTGAAAAAAGTAAATGGGTCTGTGATTGTATTGTTCCAACTGGGACAATAAGCGGAACGTTTGAAGCAATATCTAAAAAAGAAGACTTATCAACAGTTAGAAACTGGACCTTTGAGATTGTAAAAAAAGGTAGTTTCCTAAAAAGGTGTAAAAACTGCCTTATTATTCTGATCGTTATTATTCTGTTTTCAATATACGCATATGGAATCTATACTAAACCAAGATTTAATCGCACAGCTAAATTTGAAATTTTTGAGCTAGATAAAACTTCAATTTATGCTCCTCCAAATCAAAAGCCAAGGAAAAGACTTCCAACCAACTTTTTTTCGAGATTTCTAGTTCCTTTTACTCCAGAAACAAGAATTGTGGACGGGATGAAAATAATAGCAAGCCCTGGTAAGTCTACTATTTTAATTGCGAAGGAGTCTTTGTCAGAAAAAATGTCAAAGAATGGTGAACCTGTTAATCCGAAAAGTAAAAAGGACTTAAAGGTATTTAGAAATAATACAATTGAAATAGAAAAAAATCCAACAATAACTGAAGTTTACACCTACAATGTGAAATAATGATTCGATTTCTGACATTTATAATCTTCCCTTTCCTTCTACTTCTTGGGTTAGATTATTATGTACAGAATATTTCATCGCCTGTTAAGTATCAAGCTTCTGAATCAATTGTAAGTTTAAATAATCAAAATAGTAAACTTAAAAAAAACGGAAAACCGAATAAAGAAAAAAGAACAGAAAAACCAAAGGCATCTACTCAAACAGAAACTCCGATTGCTCTAAGCTGCTTTTCCATATCATCTGAAATTAAATTTTTAGACTACGACAAAAAAAAACAAAAAGTCTCTTTTGAGGTTTGTGACTCAATCCTTCGTAACTCTGTTAAACAAAGAGAAATACTAAAAACCAGAAATGCTCAAAGAGAATATGCTAAATTCGATTCAAAAAATATTGAACCAATAGTGGATAGCTATCGAAGACAGATTCGAAAGTTGAAATTAAATAAAAAAGAGGCAGCAGAGTATGTAGTGGCCAGTATCCAGAATCTACCTTATACATTGGTTCATCAGTATAGCCACAAAGCAGCAGAGAATCCTCAAACATATATTAAGATAGGAGCAACAGCTCTGCAAGCAAAAAAATATGCTATGAAAATAAAAAATATGCACAAGGAAATGACCGTCTCACCTTTAGAACAGCCGGGAGGCTGCCTCCAAGGTGTTGATTATGGAATGGTGACTCCGGTAGAAATGTTTATTAATAAAATGGGGGATTGCGATTCACGTTGTACTGCTCTTTTCCTAGTATTGAAAAAGTTGGGCTATGATGTAATCGAGTTGGGAAGTGACCTTTATCAACATGCTGTTTTGGGTTTGAACCTACCTGGTGCTAATTCCGGGAATATTTACTATATATATAAGGGAAGAAAATATTATATATGGGAAACGACGCTATTTCATCCTGAACAAACTCGATTAGGGGTGCACAGAAACGGAGCTAAATATATGAGTAACTGGGCTGCCTGGGAAGTAGCACTTAAATAAAATTTGTCAAAGAACCATAAAGTACTATCAATATGAACTGGACTTCTTTGTTAAACGGATTCTCAGAACTGATTGTAATTATTTTACTGTTTGTACTTTTATACTACATTATCTATAGCATAAACTTGAAAATGTTCAACTCCAGCAGAAAAGCCTTTGTGGTAAATGAAGCCATCGCCATATACATGTTTGGTGTATTTGCCTCTTTGGCTATTGTTTTTAGACCTATGCTCTTATCTTTAAACAGTAATTTAGCACTATTGGTCGAAGAAGATAGCTTTGTTGTATTTCAAGGTGTATTTTACCTAATGCTTTTTAAGTTTGTTTTAGTAGCACTTGTGCTATATTTAGTATTATTTTTCATTTGTATTTTTATGTTTAGTAAATTGACTTTTTCTACAAATGAAATGAAAGATATAATGAACAACAATAGAAGATCCGCGATAATTCTTTGCGGGTTGTTAATTTCAATATTTTATGCGTGTAGTCAGGTGTTTGATGTGATTTTTTCTTCCATAATAGAAAGCCCGGGAAATGAGATTATTTTTTAGGATAATTTTTACAATTCTATTTCTGTTTTCTTTACTACTTGGCGCATATGCGCAAAGTAAGCAGGTCATTATTGGTTTGGATGAAAGTATCTCCATGAGCTCAAGTTGGGATGAATTGAATTACACTCTTCAAACTATTATTGCCCTAATTGATGAAAACGATGAGCTAATTATCGTCACTGGAGCTGCTTCTTCAGTAATGAATATTAATACAAAAAATAAAGCCGGAGAAGTTAGCAAATGGTATTCCAGACAGAAGAATGGAAAAAGTGGAGAGTCTCTGGTGATTGCTGAAGCCAGCCGATTGATAAAGAATAATCAGTCGAAGGAGTCGCTATTAATTTTAATTGGAGATGGTAGATGGTCTGCTACCGGGCCTGTATGCATGGAATTGGTAAATACAATCAAGAGTCACAAAAAAAGATCAAAGGTTATCTTTTTTAAAATTGGAGATAGTTCAGAATCTGGATTTGAAATGGATATGAAAAATGCATTACATTCTTTGGATAAGAATAAAATTTATACAAGATATGGAGATGAAAGGGCATTAAAGGAAAACCTGAACAAGCTGGCGAATATTATAGTAGAAGGTAAGGATGGTAATATAAAACCTGATTTTAACGGAGGCTCAATAAAATTCAAAACGCTGTTTCCATTAAAAAAAGTACTGGTGCTGGTTCAAAATGCGAATTGCTCTTTTACAAATATAAATCCTGGGTTTGACTTAAAACCTCCAATTAATATTACCAACCTAAACGTGGGAGGTAATCTGGAAGCAAGATGTTATGAAATAAAAGCAACAGGCGGCTCTGTTATCAATCTAGGAAAAGAAATAGTATTAAACTGTTCTAACTCCTCTTGCTGCAGCTCTTCCAATAATATCAAGATCATACCGATTGTAGCACTGGATATGCTAAACGAAGTGGAAGGTAACTTTATAGAATCAAATCCTGTCAAAAGAGTTTATACACTTTGTGATAAAGAGACTGAAATTACCATAAATTCATTTTTAATTAATAAAAATGGTAAAAAGATAAAGTTGTCTGGTCTGAAGGATCTAAAGATTAAAGTGAACAATGGTCAGAACTTAAAAGAGTTGACTTTCTCAAATGATAAGGCAAGTGGAGTAGTGCCTCTCGTTGGTAGCAAAACTATTGTTTCTGTAGAGTCCAGTTACGATGGGTACTTTCAGAAGAAAGCTGAGTTTACTTTTGTAAGAAAAAAATGCCCCTTAAAATTGGATGTTAGTCTAACAGGAGATTTTAAAAACACAGACGAAGCTAATAAAACATATGAACTCTGTGCCAGCGTTAATCAGGTGAATTTTGAATCATCTATTCTGGATGATAATGGACAGATGAAACCATTTACTGATTTCAAAACCGTTGATATTTATATAAAAGTCAATGGAAAAAAGACAGCATTAAGTAAAACGGGTAATAAAGGAATTGGAACACTGGAATTGTCTTCTGGAGAAACTAAAGCTAAACTGGTATTGGAAGTTAATGGCTCTGCTATTTTTGAAACTGGAATTTATACTTTTAGACATGTTAGGTGTAAACCTGAAAAAGACAAAACTGTTCTAAAGATAGAGCCTAGCCCAATAATGGAGTTTGTAAAAGACGGGAAGTGTATTAATGACGTAAAGATAAGAAAGGCGGATGGTACTGTGATTGATCATAAAAAATATACTTTTGAAGTCACTGGAGTACCATCTGAATTTAATGTAAGTATTGATGCAAGCGGAGAAAGCCTTGATATTTGTTTTAAGAAAAACTCTTACTTCATTTGTGATTGTTTTGTCAGGCATGGTGACTTTGGAGGTTTTATAGTAGCCACACCTATAGATGAGAACATGATCAGAGTGGACAAAGAATGGACATTCAGTCTGGTACAAGAGAATAGCTTTTTTGTTCGATGTAAATCCTGCTTAATCGCACTTCTTACACTAGGTATTCTGGCTTGGTATATATACGGTATCTGGGTTAAACCCCGATTTCATACCTCAGCCAGGTTTGAAATTGAAGAAGTTGATCAAACAGCCATTTATGCACCGCCAAATAAAAAACCTCGGAAAAAGCTTCCTACCACATTTTTAAATCGTTACCTTGTACCATATAGTGCAGAGTCTAACGTTATTGATGGAATGAAGTTTAAAGCAACAAGAAACAAAAGCACAATTTATTTGGTCAAAGAATCTTTGAGTGAAAAACTTTCAAAGAATGGAGAACCTGTTAATCCTAAATCTAGAAAGGATCTAAAAATATTTAGAAATAATACACTGGAACACCAGAAGAGACAAAATATAACTAAAATTTATACACTTAAAGTTAAGTAAATCATGTATGTACCCACAATACTAATTGGAGTAGGAGGAATCGGATCCTCTATCGTAAATGAAATCTATGGAAAACTGACGGATGATATGTTAAATCAGACTGTCATCCTGGCTATGGATACCGATGTTAACTGGATAAAAGGTTTGAATAATTTACCTGAAAAAAACATTATTCAAACGAGTACTGACCAAACAGTTGGTCAATACATTTACAACAAAAAGAGAATGCATGAGAATAGTGTTGAAGAATGGTTTCAAACGAACATTCTTGAATTGAAAGATAAAAACATGACAGATGGTGCTGGACAGGTAAGAGCTGTTTCCCGATTGGCTTTTAGAGGTGCGATCGAACGAAATGAAATTAATAAAATTCGTTCGGAAATAACTCGAATAAATGAACAGACTGACAATAAATACAAATCATCAGTCAGGGTTTGTATTGTTGGAACTTTGGCAGGAGGTACAGGTTCAGGTATCTTTTTGCAAGTACCTCTGATGATTAGAAAGATTCTAAGAGAGTCATTTGGAGTAGAAACGATGATGTCAATGGGCTTTTTCCTATTGGGAGGCGTTTTGCAAGGATGTGGTAAAGTTACAGGACAGGATGAAGTTAGAAATATTTTCGCAAACACTTATGCGAGTTTCAAAGAATTGAATGCGCTGACTGAAAATGCGTCTTCAGCTAATGTCGACCTGAAAATTAAATTTGAATTTGACCCTAATAGTTCAGATGCGACCTTGTCAAAAAAAGACAGACCTTATGACTATTACCATATTATAGATCATCTCAACTTAAATGGCAAGAATTTACCCTCCCTAACCAGTTACATCAACATGATGTCAAGCTCAGTGTTTGTTTACTTGTTTAGCCCGATTGCTGATGGAAGTTTTAGTAAACTGGATAACCAAATTATTAAGCTGGTAGGGAATAGTGGAAAAACAAGAGTGTGTGGATCTGCTGCAGGTAAATTATTTTACCCATATGATGATATTGTTCGACTCTTCTCAATTAAAAGAACGCTTGAGTCTATTGATACAGTTTGGCAAAAATATGATAAGCAGTTTGATCTGGACAAAACGGAATTTAAAAGAAAGAGAATGGCTGGCGATACCAGGACAGAGGAACCTGTGCTAAGAAAGAAGTATCTTTTCTATTTAGAACAAGAAATCAAAAAAGATAATCCTGATCCTAATTTTAGGATTATTAATCAGCAATTAAATGTATACGACGAGAATGGAGAAATAACAGGAAGGAAGTCTCAAATCTTTGTAAAGGAAATTGAAAACCATATACAACGATTAATCAAAACAGATAAGAAGATAAATGAGTTAGCTAATAGTATACAGCCTGATATTGACAATCTGGAAGAACCAGCTGCAGCTAGAGATGAGATTGACAACCTGGAAAATAAATTGAGATTATACGAACGAGCAGCTGATGAGTTTGTGGTCAACAATGGTGCATTGGTGCGAAATATTCTACTAGATGATGAACATAAGGATTTAGAGAGTCAGGATGTTTACATTGGTGAAAGTTATTACCTAAATAATTATATTCTGGGTAATGATATTATGCACCCAATAGCAGCCAGAGCTTTTATTTATGAAGTAATGGAACTTTTGGAAATCGGATTGCTTAAAGGCAAAAACGATTTGGAAAAAAGTGAGAAAGGCTTTGAGTCATTGAAGAAGCATTATGAAGGCGGCGATGATGAAAATTCTGTTACGGATGCATTGAATAAAGCAACTGGAGGAGGGATACTTTCTATGCTAGGTAGAAAGAAGAAAATGAAAATGTTTGCAGATGAGTATATGGGGAATGTGGAGGACAGAAGAGGAAGAATCAAAAAGTTAGTTGGACAAAAAATTTCTCAAAAGACCAGAGAAAAACTTTATACTAGATTAGATCAATTTGTTAGAGTAATTAAAAAATTCTTTAAATCACTCAATAGAATTCTGGATAAATATAAGACAGAAGTAAAAGTGCTTGAGAATAAATACACCTCAAGCCAGGAGTACAACCAGTCTGTATTGAGTTCACCTGAAATGCTGGAAAAGTTATGGGAATCAAAATCAAATGAGTTTGTTTCATTTGATGAAGTTCCAGAAGACTTGTCTAAATCAATTTATCTATCTTTTTACAACAAATTTTGTAAGAAGGTAGCTAACGATAATATCAGTGTTGAATATTCAGATGGCTTTATAAAGCAAATCTCAGAAAAGATTTTGGAGAAAAACGCTGAAACGATCAAGGAAGGACAGTCAATCGACTATGACATTATTGAAGCGATTAATCAAGAGGCTGATTTACTTGGAATTGACCCTGATGAAAGAGGAAAATATCTGGAAGATCAATTAATGAAACTGATGAATAGAATAGAGGCTTTTGGACCAGACAACAATAGAGTAGATTATGCTTCTTCATCCTTCTATTCCATGTGGGGTGTCAATAGTGATGTAGCTGCATTATTGTCAGAAGAAATGAAAAATTCGTTGGAACAGCAAGACAAGCAGGATTCCAGTTTTATTATAGATGAAAATTTTGACAAAAGAGAGATTATTAGATCTAAGATATTAATGGGACAGACATTGGATCAATTCCTGAAATTTTACCCAGGAGATTCAGAAAAAGGACCAGGTGATTACTACAGAGCATATCGAGATAGAATTAGAGAATTGAATGGCTCTAGTCAAACCATTACACCGCACTTGGATAAGAGATGGCATTTGCCAAAATATCTACCCGAAATATTCCCTCATTTGAATGAATCCATAGAAGAGGATGCAATGGATGCGCTGTTGAAAGGGATTATTTCGAAAAAACTGGCCATCAGAAAAACAGGGGGTGTGGCCAACTGGACATTTAACAATGAGCGAATACTGAATGAAAATGAAGAAAAAATAGATGGACTTAATATCAATATCTTGCTAAGAGCGGTTTTGCTTAATCCTATTTTTCAAGATGACATAGTAAAGGATTATGATCAAAGGCTTCAGAAAGATGTCATTCGCTCTGCTAAAGATTTCATGAATTACGATTTGCAGAAAGAAGCTAGGGATATTTATTATCCTCCAGTTTCTGCTTCAAACAACGTTCATGTACTTGATGTCATACTGCACTTTTTTAAGAACATGAATACAGAAGACGACGAAGATCAAGGAAAGAAATTGTTAGGTCGCCTAAGAGCACTGTTGTACGATTTGATTCATTTGTCAGATCAATACAAAGATGATTCCCTTAAAAATCAAACCTACGAAAAGTATGTTGAAGAAGAATTGTTAAATGCATCAGTCATATACAAAACAATTGATAAAAATGATGTGCTTTATTCCAACATTAAAAACTTACTGATAGGCTAATGGAAAAATGGTTTTTTATAAATATATCGAGTATTACAATTTCTGATGGTTACCCCGATTTTTATTTTGGGGCTATTAAGGAAAATTGTTATTACTTTAAAAGAAAATTTCCAAGTCAATTGGACTTTGAAGGGATTCTTTATGACAGGATTGGTTCTGTGTTATTGAAAGATGGGGTGCCAGATTACAATTTGGTATTTATTATTTCCAAACCTTTCATGTACCTCATGCCTGATATTGCCGAGAAAGAAAAAGCAATTACACCTTTTCTATATTATTTAAATGACTTGATGGAGGGCTTGAGTAACTTTGTTGGAAAAACACCCAGTTACAAGTTTGTTTTTGAATTGGATGAAAAAGTTGGAGCAGAAAATATAGGTGTGAAGGGTTCTGATTATGAATCAATACATTGGTTAGATCATCAGCCTTCTGATGCCCCGGGTTATATGCTTGCTGATTCGTGGCCAGTGCCTTTGAAGAAAACACTGGAGAAAATTACCACTGGAAATTCTAACTTACAATACCTGGCCAGATTAAGGAATATCTATTTCTGTCGAATTTCATTTTTTAATAAAAAGAATGAGGACTATCTCCATTACTTATTTAGTTTTCTACAGTTATTTATTACAGATGGAGCCATTATTAAGCAAAGCATTTTGACCAATAATTCCTTAAATGAACTGGACTTCGAAGGGAATAATACAGTCTTTTATTTTAATACTTTTTGTAAACAAGTTGTAGCTTCTCTGGATCAACTCAAAAGAAAGATTGGCCAGAACTCAGTAGACGCTGAATTGATCATTGCTGAGGAAAAAGAAGGACAGGTAAAGGACAGGTTAGGTGCTATTGCGAAGCAGGTTTCACCTGAAAAAATAATGACTGACGATATTAGTTGCAAAAATCTTGAACCTAATATTAAACAATGGAAGGGTTCCTTCGATCAGTTTGCTAAAAACTTACCAAGATCATTTCATGACTTTAATACTTTTTTGAATAATAAATACAATCTTATTGATACCAGTAAAAAGCTAAAAACTGGAGATTTGCAAACGTGGAAAGGTTTGAAATTAGATTTAACGGAAGAACATAAATCATTGTCGAATAATATTCTTCCATTGTCCTTTGATGAAAATAAATTTTTGAAAGACTGGAAAAAAGAATTAAGTAGCAGGTTTATAGAAATTGAAAAGGATATTCAGAGATGTCCCAATCAAAATTTTATGTTGATGATACTTGTAGGAAGTATCCTTTTTTATTCAATTGCCTTCTATGCTGTCATCTCCAAGGTAGGAGTACCTACTGATTATCTAATTCTTTTTTTAGTAGTTACGATCATTTATCTGGCCCTTAGTTTTCATCTTTTTTTTAAATACAAAAGAGAATCAATTAATCAGGTTAAACGAAAAGTAGCAGAACTGGAGACATTTAATAGTGCTAAAGTCTCAACTTGTATGAAGGCCTTGAAACAGAAAACGGCTAACCAAATAAATATTTATAAGTTGGGTATTTTAAATCAAAATATATCAGTTGCTGAAAAAAGCCTGCTATTTTTTGAAGACCTCGACCAAAAGATTGAAGATATTCGTGTACATAACAGCAACATCAGTAACATTAAAATAAATGGTGAAAAAAATAAAGATTTTGATTTTGACAAAGAGATAGAAGGAATTCCTAACTCTATTTACAGTTACATAAAAGTACTTGATACAAAGCTTGAAGTTACTCCAATCAAGCTTTACAAAAACCTAACTGATCAAAATCAGGATATCAAGAAACTCAGCAATAGAAACAACGCTTTAAAGGCCATTAAGATAACTCAAAAATGACAAGCCATCTTACAATAGTTTTCCTGCTAATAATTATTTTTTTAATTCTGATCTTCCTGCTGCAACTCAGTAATATTCAGAATCGAAAATTCAGATACCATCAGTTTTTGTCTGCTGTAGTAGCACCTGTATATGCAATCCTGATGTATCTATTTTATGTTAACAATGTTTTTTTTAGTAATCAAAACTGGGCTCATAACTTCCTGAAGGATATACTGGTACCTAATATGCAGGCTTTTTGGTTGATAGCAATACCGCCCTTTATGTTCTTCGTTTTGGCAGTCTTGTGCTACATACCTTTCAAGCGATTGTTTATCTGGCTACTTTCTACTAAGCGCTTATTTGATCTTCCCCCAGCTATTTCATTAGGTATTTATGAAAATAAAAAGGAGCGGGTTCTGTTGGATAATCAATTTTATTATCCTTTAAAATTTATGCTCGCTTCAGTGGTGCTATTTTCAATACTGTACTGTTTTTCATTTTTTTCTTATGGTATAGATGTTGCTTTTCCTGCTTATGGTTTGCTATTGATTTTTATGTTTCTTGAAATATACTGGTTCTTAAATGGTAAATCTGAATTGAGTGAAATAGAAATAAAATCTATACAACCCACTGAAATAGATTTCTATGCGCTTTGGAATGATTATAAAAACACTTGGGCTGATAATCTTAGCCTGGCTTTTGTCAAAAGATCTAAGTACGAGAATTGGCCTTCTGTGACCATAGGAGGTGAGATGCTGGTGAAAAACTACAAACAGAACGATCTATTTGAAAAGGTAGAGAAGCACATCGTAGACTTGATTAACAAAGGGAAAAAGATCATCATTTTTATTCCAGATAACTTTCAACCCTTGAAGAATTTGGAAGATAGTAACAAGTATAAAATTGTTCGAGAAATTTTATTTGGTAGCGGTTTTACTTCACAGTTTGTTACTACCGAAATCATGAAACTCAAATTAGAATCTTCGATATATATTACGAGCATTGATAAGTTTTTACAAACTCGGGTTAATATTGAAAGTGATTATGAATTGTTTAATTGGTTCAAGAATGTGAAACTTGTTCTTTATTTTGGTTACGATGTATCTCTCGTCGAATCGCCAGAATCTTCTGTTTCTGCTTCCAGCATTATCAAATATTTGACAAAAGATCCAGAAGATCTTACATCTATTGTCTTTGCTGAAGATCGCGAATCTCAACAAGCTTCCTGGCAAAGTAACCTTAAAGTTAATCCACAAAATGATAGAGAGATTAAGATTAACGATAGTGAATCAGAAAATACATACTATCTGGGCTGGAAGGCAGAAAAGCGTTTTGAGGCAGGTTTGATAAATAATTATGCCAATCGATATGTAGGCCCTTTGGCTTCCTTAATGGGTCTGCCTTATGTTTATCACATTAAGCAAGTTGACATTAAACCCAATAAGGAGCCGTTTAATGAAAATTATGAAAATGCTATCTCATATAAAGAAGATTGGCAGGATAAATACAAAGGATTTCAGCTTTTGCAAGATGATGATCGCTTGAATTATATTAAGGACCATCAACATGATTTGTCAATTACTCATAACAAAGATAAAGTTATGATAATCTATGACTACTATCATAACGCTCCGTTTTTATACAAATACTATAATGAGTTTGGTCAACAAAATCACCTCATTAATATTGTTTCACCACCACATATACTTCGACAATATTTTAATGACCACTTTGAATATTTTTCAAGAAATCCCATAAAGCCTTTGTCGTACATGCTTATTGCTCGAGACAAGTATACATTGGCTTTGACCTTGTTGGAAAAATTAGTCAAATGTAAGTTGACGATTAAAGAGTTGGCTCAGGATTTTAGTAACATTGAAGACAATGAACACATTGTTATCAAACAACTTAAAAAACTATTTATAGAAGTTTACGATTTTGACATTATAAGCACTTCCTATTTATTGGTTTCCGAATCTAAAAGCGGAGAACTTTCTTTTAGTTTAAAATCAGACATAAAAGCACAGATTGAACTGTTCAAAAAAGTAGAGTTTATTGATATGACAGGTAACCTTGTCTTTGCTAAAAACAAGAATCTCTTATTTCAAAAATATCTAAAAGGGCAGGTACATACCTTTAATGGGAAAATGTACAAGATTTTTAGTATTTCTGAAATTGGAGGCAAAATCGTTGTCAAACTAGAAAATACAGAACTCAGACAAAATTTTTCCTACATGGAAAAAAGGAAAATCACTTTAGATACAAATGAGGAATGGAAAAAAATAGAATCTAAAAATCCAACCAATGAGTATGCACTTAATATTTACTCCAAGCGATTTACAGTGTCTACTTCTGGTTACTATGAACTGAATGATGGCAACTCTTTGGCTAAGGGTAGATACACGGTACATTCAACAGGAAATGATGTTAAAGACCGGGTTTATGAAAATGGACGAGTATGTAAGGTGTCTTTTGCGAACTATAGTTCAATTCCAAATTTTTGGAAAGCTAATCTCACGTTGCGAATTGCTTTTGAAGAAGTGCTGAAGGTTTTGTTTCCTGATTCTTTTCATTATTTAATTGTGAGATGTTTTGGCGCTAATATGGCCGCTCCAACAGATAATATCATATCACAATATTACGGATTAGGTAATATATTGGAGTCGAAAGAAAAAAAACAGTTTGGTATTTATATTTTTGAAGACTCTATTTTCGATATGGGACATTTGAAAAGTATTCAGGAAAATATTGAATACATTTTTAAAATCATTGATGATTACTTCAAGTACATAATTGAAAAAACTCAAAACCAAAAAGCGAATTTAAAGAAACTGGAAAGCCACTCTATTGGACTTTCTGAATATTTTCTTGCCTTCGAATTAAATAAAATAAAAAGTATAAAAGACTTTTCTGAACCCCTTGATATACAAGCGGCTAAAAATCTAACCAGTAAATGTGTAAGAATACACAATGATATTACCAGCGACCGTTGGGGCAATCAAATTCCAAGCGGTCCAGTTAAGTTGGATTTTATGGGGGCGTGTAGCTCTTGCCAGCAAGGAGATAAAAACCAAACCAATGCAGCATTAGAGGATGATGGTAGGGTCATTTGTAATAATTGCAGAAAGAATTTTCATCGAAGCCAAAACGAAGAGAAGAACTTAAGCAATTTGGCAATAGAGTATTTTGAACGCAACCAAAACCTTCCAATTGTTAATCAAATCAGGTTTACCAACTTAAACGAAATTCGACAAAATATTGACGCCAATGCATCCCGATTTCCACATGCTGCTATCAAGGTAAATAAAAGAGGGGCGAGCTATGAGGTGTTGGTTGAAAACTATAGAAATGACCTGGAAACCTTGACTGGTCTAATACATGCTTTTACACATGTATGGCATATGGAAAACCTTTCAGTAAGTAAACTCATCCATGAAACAGAGCATCTAAATGGCCATGCCTTATTGATGATAGAGCAGTTTCTTAATGATGACAATCAGCCTATTCAATTTTCAAAGGCAGATTGTAGCAAGCTTTTAAGAGAATTGAAAACCTATCAATTCAATTACTACCAAAAAGCTATGCAGAAACTGACGTTAGAATTGGATGAAGACGTTAGCACTTTCTTCTATCTGATAAAAAACCACGGACAGATAGAAGAAGGTGACTTAGAGATAGTGGATTACTAAGATCAAAAAAAATTTAATTTTTTTATTAATACTAGTTTGGCTTTTTTTGCAGGAAATTGTAAGAAAATTTTGCTGATTAATGTAGTTTTAAAAGCTCGTTTTTGTTTTACTGTGATAAGGAAAGGAAATTTTGATTTGGAACTGATTCATTTTTGTCGAGAGGAACCTTTGTTCCGTCTTCTAAAGTTACTTCGGTGGTTATAGGATTCTTTTGAGCAGCGTCAAATCCTTCCTCTGGTATAACGGAGGGATTAAGAAACTCATTTACACGACCAATATCATTGAGAGTTTCAATGCTAGCTTGAGAAAATTCACTAAAAATAAAAGGGTGTTCCCAACAGATGATGCAGCCCTGAAATCTATTTATCTTGCTGCCATGCAAATTGAAAAAAAGTGGAAGAAAAGCAGATTCAAATGGCCACAAATTTATAACCAGATGGCTATTTATTTTGAAAATCGTATATTGTAAATACCTGCAAAATCATAAATGATTTTCTAACCCAAACACAAAATTTTGGACAAGCCCCTTATTGTCGTTAAACTGCTCTGGTAATTGCATCAAACGTCGTAGATTTCTTAACTCAAAAGGCTTGTCGAATTTAACTATTAAGGAAAAAAAATATTTTGAATATGCCCTTTAGAACATATCACCTGCATCTGCATCTGTATCTGCATCGACATCTGCATCGACATCAAAATCTACGTCAAATCCGTCATCTCCATTTTCTGAGTCAGAAGCATCATCAAAATCAAAGTCATCATCACTTTCTTCTGTTGAATCCGAATCATCGTCAAAATCAAAACTTTCTTCTGTAGATCGGGCGTAATCGGGTTTTGTCCCCCTCTATTTTTGTAATTTCGTTAAATTATTCATCATGATTTCCCATCGGCCAGACAATGCAATACCTCTCATTAAAATTAGTTTTTCTACGTTTTCAGGATACCAAAAAGTAGAAGGTGATTTAAATCTTAAATTGATTACCCGCCTTATTCCTGATTCAACAACACCACTTCCTAATGGCTGATTCTGTTCTTTAAATGTATCCCCCCAGCTCACCCCATGCCCTTAATCTGTTCCAATCTAAAATTTTCTAAGATTTGTGGATCTATTCTGTGTGGCAACCAATCGATGGCCTGTGGAGTGATTTTATGAGCGGCTACTTTTTTGAGTAACCAGTGCAGATAATTTTGTGCATTAATTTGATGTTGCAGGCAGGTACCGATGATAGAATATAGGATTGCCAGGTTTTGGGCACCGACATCGGAGCCGGCGAACATATAATTTTTACGGCCCAGCGCAATGGGACGGATCGTATTTTCTACCAGATTATTATCTATTTCCAGTTCGCCGTTTTGCGCA